>Ga0315294_10000513_pt1 | contig 41766 bp, 37 predicted proteins | sample YL17G13_40_MG_FD_203626 | JGI IMG/M metagenome (GOLD analysis project Ga0315294, IMG submission 203626) | Sediment microbial communities from Yellowstone Lake, YNP, Wyoming, USA - YL17G13_40 | ecosystem: Environmental > Aquatic > Freshwater > Lake > Sediment | place: USA: Wyoming | collected... | reverse complement strand
CGTGGAATATCGGCGCCCCTTCTCCTGGCTCTCCATGCTGGGAGCGAAAAGCCGGACGCCTCTCGTCGATTCTAAACTGCTGGAAAAACTGCTTGTGCCGCAACTGATGTACCTGTGGGACGGAAGTAAAGTAAACTGAAAACTTAAAAACCAAAACCTGAAACCAAAATTCAAAATCCAAAAATAACCTCCCACGCGGAGCGGTTCTGGCGTGATTTCCTGTCCATGCAGCGTTTCATAATTGCTTTAGGCTCACATTCACCTGTGTCCCCTGCAATTCTACAATCGCGTATCTTCCCTCCCTCAGCGGGCCGGGGTTGACCAGTATCGTTTTTCCGATCGCATCCGTACCGAACGCCTCGTGAATATGGCCGGAGACGGCCAAAATCGGCTGATGAATTTCAATAAATCTGCGAATCGCGGGACTGCCGGTATATCTTCCATCGACGGAATCCACCTTTGTCCCGAATGCGGACTGATGGGTCACGACGACTAAAGGACTCGCCTGTCCATCGGACGATGTTTCTTTGGCCTGCCACAAGGCCTTACTCAGCACCGTTTCCAGGATGTTGTCGCCATATTCTCTGGGCGTAGTTCTCGGGCACGGCAGCGAACCGCCGACGCCGACAAAAACCAGGCCTCCCCGCTGGACACATCGCCCGTGAAGATTAATTTTTTTGTCGGTCAGGTATTCTTCCACGCCCTCCGTATCACAATTGCCCCCCACGGATAGAACAGGAATTTCCCGGGCCAAAATCGGCTCTATTACCTTTGCAGCCTCGCCATAGCCGCCAAAATGCGTTATATCTCCAGCAACCAGAATACAATCTATCCCTGTTATCCGGGCCATCAGACGTTCAACGACGTTGGCCCTTGCGTGAATGTCGGCAATCAGCAAAATCCGCATATCAAAATCCTGTTTTTACTCCCCTCTCTCTCCGGAAAATTTCCTGGAGTACCATTTGGTTTTATGTACTATAATTTCCTGAAAACGGCCAATCATACAATTATTGCAGAGCGAGGTGTAATTCTACATGATATCTTTACCGGAAACACAACATTTTTTGCGGGATATGATTCTGGAAGCGGGACAGATTACGCTGTACTATCGCGGCAGACTGAATGAATTAAAAATCCATCCCAAGGCCCATCGGGATTTTGTCACCGAAGCGGATATTGCTGTGGAGCGGTTTCTGATTGAAAAAATCAGACAGCGATTTCCCGCCCACGCGATTTTCGGCGAAGAAAGCGGACAAACGGCGGGAAACGAATACCGTTGGGCCATCGACCCCATCGACGGCACGACTTCTTTTGTGCACGGCCAGCCTTTTTATTCCATCTCTGTCGCTCTGGAATATAAAAACTCTGTAATACTCGGCGCCGTCTATCTGCCGGCAATGAACGAACTTTTTGAAGCGATGGAAGGTCAGCCGGCCACATTAAACGGCACGGTAATTCACGTTTCCAAACAGAATGACCCGGGTGAATGTGTATTGGCGACAGGGTTTGCGTGTCTGCGACAGGAACGGGCGTCGCGCAATCTGAAGTATCTTAGCCAACTGCTGCCCCATATCCGCGACATTCGGCGGTGCGGCTCGGCAGCGATGGATTTGTGCTACGTCGCCTGTGGACGCTTTGACGGGTTCTGGGAATTGAACCTGAATTTGTACGACATTGCCGCAGGCGCCTTTATCGCCCATCAGGCCGGGGCGATTGTGAGCGATTTTTCCGGAACTCAAAAAGAATTGCCGGGCGAACTCCTCTGTGCCAATCCAGTCATTCACCCGGCGTTAAAAATGCTGCTGTTAGAAACCAAAAGAACTGCATAACAGAAATAAACCCCGACCCTGCCGACCTTTCGACAAGCTCAGGGTAAAAGGCGGGTAAACTCTAAGAGCAGGGTTAAACTTTTTTAACCGGTATTATCTTCCGGCAGCGGGAGACCGGCGAACCGAATCCTCTCTGTGAGTATGATTCGCATCACCTTGCAGTATCTTCATTGCCTTACTCATATCGGCGACTTTGAGTATGCCGGTGGTTCGACCGCCGCGGGCGCCGGCGGTGACATACGCATACGAGATATTGATATGCGCGGCGGCTAATTTGGCCGTCACATCCGCCAGGGCGCCGGCTTTGTTGGGCAGATTCACACACAGCACATCCGTTTCGCTGAACTGCATATTCAAATGGCTCAGCACTTCGCGGATTTTCTGCGATGAAGAGCCGACCAGCCGCATCACGCCGTGCTCGGCCGAATCCATCATCGTCATCGCAACGATGTTAATCTTTTCGACGGCCAGCTCGCGCAGGACCCCAGCCAGGATGCCGGGTTTGTTGACCATAAAAATTGAAAATTGAGTATCCAGATGCATAGCCATCCCCTTTCCGGCCCATTTTTTCTATTCATCGCAGTATAACCGAACAATAGTCAGTCGCCTGCAGGCCGGGCCAACGCCTTCAGCGCCGATTCTATATCAGGATAAAATTCAAACACCTTGTCCAGATTGGTGATGCGAAACACGCGCGTTAAATTGGGATTGATGCCGCTAATCACAACAACGCCCCCGCAATCTTTTAACCGCCGCCAGATATCCACCAGCAGTCCCAGCATCTGCGAACTGAAAAAGGCCACCCGGCTAAAATCAATCACCATTCTCGTCGGCTGACGCTGCCCAATGGCCTGCCGCAGCTCATTGCCGATTTTTTCAAGCCCTTCCGCGGCGCCAATCGCAGCCGTATCGAAACGGACCACCATCACCCCGTCCCGAACCTCTATCTCCATAATGCCCTTTTGCTCCATCAATCCGTTTCTCCTCGTAAAAACCCATTATATCACAACCATATTAATAAGTCAATCACCCCCGGCAAGTCATTCGGCAATTTGATCCGTTTTCCAGCAGGCGGCACAATGCTGGTCCGCTTTGACCTCCAGCCTCTGGTCTTCCGCTTTGCAGCGTTCTTCAGCCCAGGGACAACGGGGATGAAAATGACATCCTGCGGGGGGATCCGCCGGGCTGGGCACCTCGCCTTTAAGAACCATTCGAGTATGTCTTTTGGCCGGATTGGGTTCGGGAATCGCGCTTAACAGGGCCTTCGTATAAGGATGGAGCGGATGATAATACAATTCGTCCCGAGAAGCGTATTCGACAATTCTGCCCAGGTACATCACCGCGACATAGTCGCTGATATGCTCCACCACCGCCAGGTCGTGGGCGATAAATAAATACGTCAGACCGAATTTTTCCTGCAAATCCTGCAGCAGGTTGACAATCTGAGACTGAATCGAGACATCCAGCGCGCTGACCGGCTCATCACAGACGATAAATTTTGGATTGACCGCAAGCGAGCGGGCGATACCGATACGCTGGCGCTGGCCGCCGGAAAATTCGTGCGGGAAGCGGTCGGCATAACGGGCTGAAAGCCCCACCTGTTCCAGAATTTCCGCAACGCGGCGGTTTCGCTGCCGGCCCCGCGCAATCCCGTGAACCGTCAATCCTTCGCCAATAATGTCTTCCACCGTCATTCGCGGATTCAGCGACCCATAAGGGTCCTGAAACATAATCTGCATCTGACGACGCAGTTGCTTCATCCGCGAAGCGGAAAGCGCCAATACATCCTGCCCTTCAAAAAAGACCCGCCCGCCGGAAGCGGGAATCAGACGCAACAGGGTTCTTCCGATGGTGGTCTTGCCGCAGCCGCTTTCGCCGACCAGACCCAGCGTCGAACCCTTGCGGATAAAGAAACTGACGCCATCGACCGCCTTGACATATCCGACAGTGCGATTCAGTACTCCCCTGCGAATGGGAAAGTGCGTCTTGAGGTCGTTGACTTCGAGTAATATATCCTGTTCCGGCATTGCTTAAACCTGTTTATTTAATTTAGCTCAGCCCAAAGGGCTGTCCTTAATTTTGATTTTTTATTTTTAATTTTTTATTTTTGATCGTATCCTTTGGCGTACCAGCAGGCGGCACTATGGCCGGGGCTGACTTCCTTCAGTGCCGGTTCCACCGTCTGACAGCGTTTATCATTACCTCCGACAGGACACCGCGGATGAAACTTACAGCCCGATGGAAAGACCAGCGGATTTGGAACGGAACCGCCGATTACTTCCAATCGCTTCCTGTGTTCGCCCAGCCGAGGCAGCGATCGCAGCAACCCCTGCGTATAAGGATGCAGCGGTTCGGCGAAAAGAGCTTCTACCGCCGCCTTTTCCACTACTTTGGACGCATACATTACGACCACCGTGCGAGCGGTTTCGGCCACGACGCCCAAATCGTGTGTAATCAACAAAACGCTCATTCCATTTTCCCGCTGCAGACGGTTTAACAGGTCGAGAATCTGTGCCTGAATGGTCACGTCCAGCGCGGTGGTCGGTTCGTCGGCGATCAACAGGTTCGGACCGCAGGACAAAGCCATCGCTATCATTGCGCGCTGGCGCATACCGCCGGACATCTGATGCGGATATTCGCGCACCCGCCGCTCGGGGTCGGCGATACCGACTTTACGGAGCATATCCACGGCAACACCCCAGGCCGCAGAACCTTTGATGCCCTGATGCAGGGAAATCGCTTCGATGATTTGATTGCCGATGGTAAAAACGGGGTTAAGGCTGGTCATTGGCTCCTGAAAAATCATCGCGATGTCGTTGCCGCGAATCCGCCGCATCTGCGATTCGGTCAATTCCGGCAGGTTGCGCCCCTTAAACATGATTTTGCCGGCGACAATCTTGCCGGGCGGGTCGGGAATCAACCGCAGAATAGACAGCGCCGTAACGCTTTTGCCGCAGCCGCTTTCGCCCACCAGCGCAACGGTCTGGCCGGCAGGGATATCGAAACTTACCTCCTGCACGGCTTTAGCCAGGCCCTGCTGGGTAAAAAAGTGCGTCGAAAGATTCTGTATCGAAAGCAATGTATCGTTTGCGTTCATTTGGACTAATCCACTCGCAGTTTCGGGTCCAGACAATCCCGCAGGGCGTCGCTGAAGACATTCAGCGCCAGCGAGATGATAAATATCGCCGCGGTGGCCGCCGCCATCTCCCACCAGACGTCGCGGGCCAGTTCCGTGCGAGCGGCGTCAATCATCGCGCCCCAGCTGGGTCTGTCGGTTTCGCCCAGACCCAGAAAACTTAAAATCACCTCGGCGTGAATGAAACTCACAAACCGCAGCGAAAAGCTAATCAGAACGATGTGAAACACATTGGGCAGCAGGTGTCCAAACAAAATACGAAAATCCGAACAGCCCATCGCGCGGGCGGCCAGGACATACTCGCTTTCCTTGCGTTTGATAATTTCGCCGCGGATTAATCGGCACAGACCCACCCAGCTGGTCAGACCAATGGCCAGATAAACGGCGGCGGCCCCACGAATCTCAACGCCGAAAAACTCCCTGCCGCGAAGCACCACCGCAAAAGCCATCAACAGCAGGATATAAGGAATCGTGCCGAGCGTTGTATAAAACCAGACGATCGCCTCATCCACCCAGCCGCGATAATAGCCGGCAATCGCCCCCAGCGGAACGCCGATACAGATACTGATCACCGAGGCGCAAAACGCCACCAGCATCGCCGTCTTGACGCCATAGAAGGTCTTGCGCAGCGTCGATTCGCCCAAAAAATCAGTTCCCAGCAGCGACCAGCCTTTGACCTTGGTTTCCGACTGTTCCGGCGTAAATTCATAGTCCGCTATCGGCTTTTGATAACTGGGCCCTACCTGCTGGTTCCAGTGAACCATCGGCACATTCAGCTTAAACAGTTCCGCAATACCGATAAACATGGCCAGAACCACATAGACCAGAACCACGACAAAACAAATCATCGCCAATTTGCGCCGGCGGAGCCTGCGAAAAGCGTCCGACCAATAACCTCGCAAGAGTACCACTTCGTTTTGTGCTGCTATTTCATCCATATTAACCAAATACCATTCTCGATTTTAAATTGACGATTGTTGATTTTCGATTGTCGATTGAACCACGAATTGAACCAATCGACAATCGTCCATCGTAAATCGTCAATCTATTTAAAGCTGATTCGCGGATCCACCAGAACATAACAAATATCCGTCAACAAAGTAAAAATCACAATCAGCAGCGAAAAAATAAACGTCATCGCGTTAATGATAAAAAAGTCGCGGGAGCCGATGGCCTCAATCATCAGATAGCCCAGGCCCGGAATGCCGAAGAAACGCTCCAGCAGAAACGAGCCTAAAATCAGGGTCGGCAGCGCCAAAACAACGCTGGTGATAATGGGAATCATCGCGTTTTTCAGGACGTGCTTAAACAGGACCCGGCGGGCGGACAGCCCCTTGGCAAAGGCCGTGCGGACATAATCATTGCGAATTTCATCCAGCATCACCGTGCGATAAAAACGAAGCTCGGCGCCCAGACCCGCAATGATACCAATCAAAATCGGCAGGCCCACACTTTTAATCATCGGCTCTTCGGGCAGATAGATAATCGGGAACCAATCCAGCTTGTAGGCGAAGAAATACTGGCCGAAAATGATAAAGCTCAGATAAGGAATGCTCATTCCAGCCACACAGATTACCACCGCCGTCACGTCCCAGACGGTTCCGCGGACAAAGGCGATAATCAGCGCAAGACTAATCGCGGCAATCAGTTCGCCCAGAAACATCGGGCCGGTCAGCATCAGCGAAGGGCCGACGCCCCGCAGGATTTTTTCGCTGATTTGTTCCCGATCCATCGCCCGACCAAAGTCAAAAGTAAAGGCCTTTTTGAAGTGATCGGTAAACTGGCTGTCCAGCGACCAGAACAGCGGCTTGTCAAAACCGTATTCGTGGCGGATTTCGGCGATGGTCTGGGCGTCCGCGTTTTTGCCGGCGATCTGCTGAGAAATGTCGCCGCCGACGACGGTAAACAGCACAAACGTCACCAGCAGCACGCCAAAGACAATCGGCACCATATAGCACAAACGCCGTATAATGAAGGCCGTCATTTGCCTTCCCTTTCCAGCTTTTTCAGCAATTCCGGATACTGCTGCCGCAATTCCACATCCACCCGGCGGTATTTGCTCAGGCCATAACTGAATACGTGCGGTTTATAATTTTTATACCAGGCGTGGTTGAGCGTATAAGCCACGCGATGATTCAGGAATACCGCCGGGTAATCCTCCAATGCCATCCGCTCCAGTTTGCGATACAATTCCATCCGCTGCGGACTGGCTGGCATTACACGCGTCTTTTCATATAACGCATCATACGCCGGATTGGAATAGAAAAACTTATTGCCCCCCGGCGCAAAATTCCGCGTGGTGAACATGTCCAGAAAATCAATCGCGTCGGGACAACCGGCGGAAACGCCGCTGGAAAACATTTGGCACTGCCCCTTATTGAGCCGTTCCATATATGTCGGCCAATCCATATAATCAACAGCCAGCGTAATACCCACCTGCTCATACTGCCGCTGGAGGAACTGGCCGAACTGGCGGTAAAACGTATCCGTTCCAGGCATCGCCACGGTCAGTTTGGGGATTGGGCCGCCGTAAGTCCGCTCGGCCTCTCGAAGCAACTGCCGGGCTTCGGCCAAGTCGTATCTGGAATACCCACACTGCGCGATATTTGGGTCGTAAGAATCCAGGCCCGGACAGACGAAACCGTGGGCAATCTCGTCCCTACCGTTAAAAAACAGGTCGATAAACCGCTGCCGGTCAACGGCTCGGCAAAGGGCTTTTCGCAGCGGCAGATTTTTACCCAGAACCGGGTCTTTAAGATTAAACCCAATCCAGAATGTCGATGGGTCGTTGAATGTCTTTAACTCGATGCCGCGATCGGTCATTTCCTGTGTTGCTTTACGTTCGGCGGATACCGCCCGGTCAAAATTGTCTTTAGGAATCGCCAGCGCATCCGCATAGCCCCGCATCAGCATCAGCCAGGCCGGCTGGTCTTCCTCGATAATCCGCCAGATAATCCGGTCGGCAAACGGAACGGGTTTTCCGGCGTCGTCGAGAAAACCATTTTCCCTGTCGGAAGGCTCACCTTCAGACGGATACAACTCTCCCCGCCAGTCTGCGTTGCGCACCAGCTCGATAAAACAGCTCTGCTGCCATTTTTTGAGTTTGAACGGCCCCGTCCCCACCGGATGGCGAATAATATCTTGACGATAAAAGTCCACCGCTTCCTGTGGAACCGGAGCGGTACAGGTATCCGACAGTATAATCTCCACGATCTGCGGCCATGGACTGATTAGTTCGATTTGCAGGGTATAATCATCAAGAGCCCGCAATCCTTCGACGGATTTATTGTAGTCCACATCCCATTCCTTTTTAAACCCCTTGGTGTACTCTCGAAACTCGTCCAGACCGACAATGCGGCCGTTCAACGGCGCCCAGTTCTGACTGGCGTATTTGGCGTTGGCGATGCGCTTGATGGCATAGACAAAATCCGAGGCTTTTAATTCGCGTCCTTTGCCGCCGGGAAAACACTGGTCGTTCTGGAAACGAACGCCCTTTTTAATGCGAATGGTATAGGTCAGACCGTCGGCGCTGATGCGGGGCGGCTCTTCGGCCAGGACGGGAATCACCTCATAAGGCCGTTTAAGGAAATGATAGGTATAAAGCGTTTCATAAATCTGCGAAACAACCATGTTTGAATAAAGGTCTCGCAGATTGCCCGGATCCATCGTCTGGATTTTGGTGCGGAGGATGTGGCGCAAGACCATTTCCCGCCTGCCTGCGGGTTCCTCTTTTTTTGTGCAGCCAGCCATCAGCAAAACCGCCGCAAGCCCGATACCAATCCATTTTGTCGCGCCTGTACTGACCATTTCAGCGATACTTTCGTTGATATTCTTCCCGTTTTTGCGGGTCTATCCGATAATATTTGCTCATCCCCCAACCGGCCATCTCATTCTTATAAGAGTTGGGTTTGAGGTTTTTGACCCATTTATGATACATAATAAAATTGCTGCGGTGAAATGTAAATGCGCAAGGCACATCTTCATTGACAATTTTTTGCGCCTCGCAATACAGCGCCGTGCGTTCGGGACAATCCGGCATCGTGGAAATTTTCTCAAAAATCGCGTCAACACGCGGATTGGAGTAGGCAAATTCATTGGGGTAGGGAATATTTTTGCTGTAAAACAACTGTAAGAAGCTTTCCACATCCGGATAATCGGCCGTCCAGCCGGCGATAAACATCTGCATATCGCCTTTACGCATCTTTTCCAGAAACGTCGGCCAGTCGAAAAGCTCAATTTCGGTTTCCAGCCCAATGGAACTGATGCACCGCTGTATATACTGGCACATCTGGCGGTTGGTGGAGTCCTGCCCGCCGATAGCCAGACGCATACGTGGAATTTTTCCTCCGGCGACTTTAAGTGCCTCGGTCAGACATTCATTTGCTTTGGCCAAATCGTAGCGGGAATTGGAAATCGCAATGATATTCGGGTCATAGCCCGGCATCACCGGCGGAATAAAACCGAACGCCTCGTGTCCCCTGCCGTCAAAAAAAATCTGGAGAAACCGCTTTCGGTCTATCGAAAAACTGATGGCCTGCCGCAGAGGCTTATTTTGACCGAGAACCGGGTCATTCATATTAAACGACACCCAGAACGTACACGGCTCATCGAAGGTGGTCATTCGAATCCCCCGCCGGGTAAATTCCTCGTTCATTTGCAGCCCCGCGGTAAAAACCTGACCGAAGTTGTCCTTGGGGATGCTGGTCAGGTCGATGATTCCTTTCAAAAATAATCGCCAGCGGGGCTGATCCTCAATCACAATTCGCCAGGCCACCTTATCCACAAATGGAAGCGGTTTGCCGGCATCGGCAAGCAGACCCGCCTCGGCGTCACCCGGCTCACCTTCGGACGGATACGCCACGTTATGATACCTCGGATGACGCGAGGCCTCGACAAACGCCCCTGACAACCAGCGGTCCACCTTAAACGCGCCCGTCCCCAAGGGATGAAAACCAATTTCCGGCCCATAATATTCCACCGCCTCGCGGGCCACCGGCGCCGTGGCAATATACGCCATCCAGAAAATAAACTGCGGCCAGGGACGAATAAGCCCGACTTGTAACGTATAATCATCCAGAGCCTTCAGTCCCTCCACCGGACGGTCGTAATCCACCTTACCAGGTTCGCAGGTTTTGGAATACTCACGAAACTCATCCAGCCCGACAATGCGATGGCTCAAAATCCACCAACTAACGGAACGCGTCTTGATATCTGCAATCCGCTTCCAGGCGAAAATAAAATCCTGCGCCTTAAGCAATCTCCCCCCGCCATCTGGAAAACATTTGTCGTCGTGAAAATAGACATCCCTGCGAATGGGAATGGTATAGCATTTTCCATCGTCGGAAATTGTCGGCATCGCCGAAGCCAGGACGGGAATCAATTGATACGGCCGTTTCAGATAATCGTAATCATACAACGTATCAAAAATATCCGAGGCCACGCATGTTCCTGTCGTATCCCGCACATCCATCGGGTCCAGCGTCTGAATGCGGGCGCGAAGCCGCTGCTGTAAAACAATTGGCTCGGATTGATTCTCGGAAGACTTCTCCTTGCAGCCAAAAAGAAAAATCGCCCCCATCACCGAGAATATCGGATAAAACAGTATTCCACGACCGGATTTCGGCCTATGCGCAGCGTTCTTAATATCTTTGCGGTACGAACAAAAATCCGTCATCGTCCTGATTCAGAAGACTTAGGGTTTCGCCGCAGCCGCCGAGGCGTCTGTGGCATTCGAAGGCTTCGGAGGCGGCGGAAGCGGTATCGGCGAAACGAGCGCCTTGCCGGAGCCGTCTTTGCCGTAATTAAAATCTAATCTGCCGGCCAGTTCCCCCACCCGCCCCTCGCTGCCAAAGAGAAGTTCATAATCTTTATCCAGCGGAATGTTCTTGCTCAAATCCGTTCTGAATTTCATCGCCCAGCCGGCAACCTGTTTGCTGATTATCTTGTCCTCCACTTCCGCGATAACCGTTACAAGCCGGTCTTTGGCGGCCTGGGGAAGCAGCTTTTCGCCCTGCATATACCGCCCAATCACACAGGCATACAATCGGCCGAACCGACTGAGCAGTTCCTGTTTCTCCAGCGGGTCGCTGACCACCGGGGCCAATTCGCCTATGCTCTTTAATATGCCGGCGTCCACCGATTCATCCGTGACCGTCCATTTCATATAGGCGTCAATCCGCCGGTCCGCCAATGTCCAAAGCAGCTTGCGGGAAACCGCAGTATTTATCCCGGCAGCAAACTCCGCCACAAAAGGCAGCGTCAACGTATCCGGCGAAGTTTTCAGATATTCTTCAAGAGCGGAAATAATCTGAGAAGTCAGTTTCTCATCTCTGGTAACATCCTCCTTCAATTGTGAAACGATTTCCGGCGAGGTTAAGGAACGCACCGCCCAGTAACGAACCATCGGGTCTTTGTCCGATAATTTAGCCAGCGCCAAATCGGCCAGCTCCACACTCTCCAGTTCAGCAACCAGAACCATCAGGTTCCTTTCGACTCGCACTTTCCTGGCGTTTTCCTCCCACTTGCCGACCGTGTCCGTCGCAACTCCGAGATGCTTTCGGCCGGCCTTCAGATAAGCCGAAGCGTAAAGACTCAGATGATTGTCGCCACTGAACTTCTTGAGGTCCAGCCGCAAAGCCACCATTTCGTCGGTATCCTCGGTCAGCATCATCGCATCAACGCTTTTACGCCAGAAATCGTCAATCACCTGTACCGCCGCGGAATCCAACGGAGTGCTGGACTGGGCATACTGATCGCGAATCTCTTTAATCCGGGTCGTATCCATCGACCAGACTGAAAGGGAAATTCCAAGCACACAAAAACAGAACCCCACACGTTTAGTGTTCACCATAAGTCGCCTTTTTTCGCTGGATATCATTCTCTCCCGACAGATGTATGTAGGATACCCCTGCCCTGAAAAACTGTCAAGGTAAATTGTACAAGGCAAAAAATATCCAGAAACAACCCGTCTTTCTTAAGTATGCTATCATACGAAATGAAAAAACAAGGGTTGTTCCCAACCAGAGACGACCAGAGATGGGATTTCCGGCTAAGTGAAAGAAGTTAATTTTCAGCGGTAAGCAGAGACATCATCTCGGCCATTCGGACAATGAGCCGGCTGCGGGTCACATCCACCCGCTGAAGCTGGGTCTTGATGTATTCCCGGCCCACAACAACGCTCTTGGCGTGTGAAATCATTTGTTCGGCTTTTTCGGGGGCAAGACCTTCAAAGGTAATCACATCGTATGCCAGTACGGTCAAATAATTTTTGCTGAAGCGCGCAAAACCCCCTTCCAGAACATAAAACGCGTCCGGGCGGTCGGGAATATCCTCGACTTGCATAATTCCCTGAGAAAGGCCGGTCAATAAGGGACAATGATTGCGCAAGATTCCTCGCAGACCGTCGGAACAGGGAATCACCACCGCCCCGGCCCGGCAATCCAGCACTTTGGCCCGAGGCGTCAGCAAAACCACACGAAACGTTGTCTTTGTCGCTATTCCAACCACCGTTTATACTCATCCTGCATGAAAATGTCTGGTCAATATGCAGCTAATCTTTGTTTTTGCCTTTTACCTTTTTACTTTTACCTTTGAAATGCATCCGTTGGGTATTAGACCGCCTTTTTCTGCACTTTCTGCTGGGCCTCTTCAACGACGCCGATATACATAAACGCCTGTTCGGGCAGATGATCCCATTGTCCTTCGCAGATTTGACGACAACTGGCAACCGTCTCGGCAGCGGGGACATATTTCCCCTCCAGCCCGGTAAAATGCCGGGATACAATAAATGGCTGCGAGAAAAATCGTTCGAGCTTGCGGGCGCGGGCGACAATCAATTTATCCTCCCGGCTGAGCTCATCAATCCCCAGGATGGCAATGATGTCCTGGAGGCTCTGATAGCGCTGAAGATATTCAAGCGCCTTTTGCGCCACTTCGTAGTGTTCTTTGCCGACGATATGGGGGTCGAGAATACGCGAGGTGCTTTCCAGCGGGTCCACTGCAGGATAGATCCCCTTTTCGGTAATTTTACGAGACAATACCACCGACGAGTCAAGGTGCGCAAAGGTTGTCGCCGGCGCCGGGTCGGTCAGGTCGTCGGCGGGCACATACACCGCCTGCACCGACGTAATCGCCCCGGCGGTTGTCGAGGCGATACGCTCCTGAAGCAGCCCCATTTCAGTGGCCAGCGTTGGCTGATACCCTACCGCGCTGGGGATACGTCCCAGCAGAGCCGACACTTCCGAGCCGGCCTGCGAGAAACGAAAGATATTATCGATAAACAGCAGGATTTCGCCGCCGCCGGTCTCACACAGATACTCGGCCATCGTAAGGGCGGTCAGGCCCACGCGAAGGCGCGCCCCCGGCGGCTCGTTCATTTGCCCAAAGACCAGACAGGTATTGTCCAGCACCGTCGCGCCGGTATCGCCAATTTGGGTACGCTGCATTTCCAGCCACAGGTCGTTGCCTTCGCGGGTGCGTTCGCCTATGCCGGCAAAAACCGAATATCCGCCGTGTTGGGTGGCGATGCGGGCAATGAGTTCCTGAATCAAAACTGTTTTTCCGACGCCGGCGCCGCCGAACAGACCGGTCTTGCCGCCCTTGACAAACGGACACAGCAGGTCAACCACCTTAATCCCGGTTTCAAACATCTCCGACGTGGCGGTCAATTGCACAAATTTCGGGGGGTCTCGATGAATCGGACGCATCTGTTTGGCATGCACCTCCGGGCCGCCATCGATGGGTTTCCCGAACAGGTTAAACACCCTGCCCAGCGTTTCCTTGCCGACGGGAACCTGCAGTGAGTTGCCGGTGTCGAGCACTTCCATCCCCCGACGAAGCCCAAACGTGCTTCCCAGAGCCACCGCACGGACCCGACCGCCGCCCAGATGCTGCTGGACTTCGCCGACCAGTTCCAGCGGTCTTCCTTCAAATTCTCCTTTGACTTCCAGGGCATTGTAAATCGCCGGAATTCTCTCGGCGTGAAATTCGGCCTCGAAGGTGCTCCCGATAACCTGTATAATCCGACCTGTGTTTGCCATAATTCCACCCAATTCTTTTATCTTTGAGTTGCGCCGACGCCGGTAATAATATCCAGCAATTCCATCGTAATCTGCCCCTGTCGGGCGCGGTTATAGTCTTTGGTTAAGTCCTCAATCATCTCGTCGGCGTTGTCGCTGGCATTTCGCATCGAGATCACACGAGACAGATATTCGCTGGTGGCCGCTTCCAGAAAGCAGCCCGCCACCGCCGAACGGATAATCATCGTGGCCAGTATCTCGAACAGATTCTCCGGCGAATCGCTGAACAAAAAATCTTCAAACGCCAGTTCCCACGGCCAAATTACCGTGGCGCGAGTGGTCAGATCATCAATCAAATCGGTAATCGGCAATAGCGTGAGCGTCTGCACGTGCTGCGCCGTCTGGGAATAAAATCGGTTATAGACAATCCCCGCTCGACCAATCCGGTCCGCAAGGTATTCCTGAATAAAAAAATCGGCGATCTGGTTGGCCTGCTCGGCGGAAGGCACTTCGTCAAAATCCGAATAAATTCCCGCCGTCGCAATTTTGCGATGTTCCAGATAATTGATGACTTTTCGGCCTTTAGCGTAAATCTTTACCTCGCGACCAAAACGATTAGCCATTTTGACGTGGGTGTCAATCTGGCGAAATACATCGGAATTATATCCGCCGCACAGACCGCGGTTGCTCCCGATGGCGATCACCGCATTGGTTTTTGAGGAACCGGCCTTCATCAGCGGATGCCCGATACTTTGTTTGGCGGTAACCATCAGATACGCCAGTTGAGCCAGGGCATCAAAGTATTCAATCCCCTGTACCCACTGGTTGTAATACCGGCGGTATCGCACCGCCGCGATGGTTTCCATCGTGCCGGTGACCTTGCTGATATTCATTGCGGCTTTCCGCCGCCGCTGAATCTGTCGTATATGGGCCATAGTTCGATTGCTTATGCGCCAAAACTGAATTTATACATTGTTTTGTACGCCGCGACGGCTTCATTTAACGCCGTCAGGAATTCATCATTTAACTGGCCGGTTTTGTCAATCTGGTCCAGATATTCCGGCGCTTCCAGCCGCAGCCACAGCAAAAATTCATCCAGAAAATGGCTCACCTGCTTGACGTCAATATCGTCCAGAGTGCCGCTGGAGCCGATCAGGATGCTCACCACTTCCTGGGCCACGCTCATCGGCGAAAATTGTTTCTGTTTGAGTACTTCCACCATTCGGTATCCGCGGTCAAGCTGCTTCTGTGCCGATTCGTCCAGATCCGTCCCCAGCCGGGCGAAATCCTGCAATTCACGGAACGACGCCAAATCCAGACGCAATTTAGGGGCGACTTTTTTCATCGCCTGCGGCTGGGCGGCGCCGCCGACGCGACTGACGCTGATGCCGACGTCGATGGCGGGACGCACGCCGGCCAGAAATAATTCGCGCTGCAGATAAATCTGGCCGTCGGTAATGGAAATAATGTTGGTCGGAATGTAGGCTGAAACCTGTCCCTCAAGTGTTTCGATAATCGGCAAAGCCGTCATTGAACCGCCGCCGCGATTGTCGGACAGTTTGACGCTGCGCTCCAGCAGACGGCTGTGCAGATAGAAGATGTCGCCTGGAAAGGCCTCGCGTCCCGGCGGCCGACGCAGCAGAAGGCTCAGTTCGCGGTAGGCGATGGCATGCTTGCTTAGGTCGTCATAGACGCACAGCGTATGGCCGTTCTTTTCATACATAAAATACTCCGCAATGGCCGCGCCGGTATAGGGAGCGATATACTGCATCGCGGCGCTTTGGGCGGCGGTCGCCAAAATCACCACCGTATGTTCCATCGCGCCGTATCTTTTTAGCGTTGCCACCACCTCGGCTACCGTGGATTCCTTTTGACCAATAGCGACATAAATACAGATAACGCCTGTGCCCTTTTGGTTAATAATGGTATCCAGTGCGATGGCGGTTTTACCGGTTTTGCGGTCGCCGATAATCAGCTCGCGCTGACCGCGCCCGATGGGAATCATTGAATCAACGCTTTTAATGCCTGTGGCCAGCGGTTCCTTGACCGGTTGGCGCTCGGCGATACCGGGGGCCTTAAACTCCACAGGCCGACGTTTTTCCGTCTTGATCTCGCCAAGACCGTCCAGCGGCTCGCACAGCGAATTGACCACCCGGCCCAGCAGTTCCGGACCGACCGGCACGGAAAGCAGTCTGCCGGTGGAGTGAACGGTTTCGCCGTCGCGCACTTTGGCAAAATCGCCATAGACCACCACGCCGATGGAATCCTCATCGAGGTTAAACACCTCGCCGATCACGCCGTTTTCAAACTCCAGCATCTCGCCGATCATCGCATGCTCAAGACCGTACAGCCGCGCGATGCCGTCGCCGACTTCCAGCACCGTCCCGACCTGAGACACCTCAAGCTGGCTCTGATATCGCAGAATTTCCTGCTTAATCAGACTGGAAATTTCACTCACATCAAACTTCATGGCTTGTTTCCATCCGTATTGCTTTGCTGCTTATGAAGCTTTTCCTTCGAACGATCCATAATTATATTGACCGTCCGGTCCAGGACCGTTCGGACGGAATTGTCAATCATGATATCGCCCTGCCGGAGAATCACGCCGCCCAGAATCTCCGGATCGATATTAATTTTCAATTTAACCTCGGACCGTATGGCGTCTTTGATTTTCAGACGCAACTGTTCCACCTGCTCATCAGGCAGCATTTTGGCCAGTGTCACCTCCACCAGCCGGCAGTTTTTCAGACTGTCGGCCAGAACTTCGTATCGGTCGCTGATGCCGACCAGAAACCCCATCCGGTTTCGCCGGGACAAAACACACAGAAAATCGAGCGTCAGACTGCCGGCTCGTCCGCCAAAAACACGCCGAATGACAGCGGACTTCTCGCTCTCCTTCATTTTGTCCGAGGTCAGCAGTTTCACAAAATCCGGTTCATCCCGCAGCACCCCGGCTACCGCCGCCAAATCCTCCAGCACCTGTTCGACCTGTCCGGCTTCTTCGGCCAACTGGAACAGAACATCGCTGTAAATTTCGTGAACGATATGTCGGGAAGATGAAGCCATAGTTCCTGTCCGATCGTCCGCTCAGCCGCCCGGAGGAGGCTGATGGACCTGTTTGAGCCGTTCAATCGCCTGTTGAATCAATCGCTGGTTGTCCTCGCCATTCAGAGCCTTGCCGAATACTTCCTGACCGAGTTTCTGAACCATCTCCCCGGCCTGATTCCAGAGCTGCTCCTCGGCGTTGATTTTCCCCCGCTCCACATCCACCTCAAAGCGGAGTTTCATTTGCTCAATCTGCTTACGGTTCTGATTTTCAACTTCTTTAGCCTCGACTTGAGCCTGTTTGACGCGTTGATTGATGATGTCCCGCCCCTGCCGTTCCGCGTCGGCCAATTTGCTGCGGTATTCACTCAGCACCTGCTGAGCCTGCTGATGGGTCTTTTCGGCGTCGTCGATCTCCTTTTGAATATGATCCTGGCGAGCCTGCAGGCCCTTCAGCAATGGCTTCCACGCCAGCTTCCACAGGACAACCAGCAGCAACCCAAACCACAGCAGCGTCCAGAACGACTCGGCCCAGGTCCCCGTGAACAGACTGGGGGGCGCCTTTTCCGCCGCGCCTTCCCCTTCGGCAGCAGAGGTGCCTTCAGAAGCCAAAATCATTGCCGCGGCATTGAGCCAGACACACACTGCCGGCCATAATCTGCGCATTTGCATGAGACCGTTTCCCGACCAGCGATATTTTACTGATACGCCACCAGCAGACAGATAATCAACGCAAACAGCGTTACTCCTTCGATAAGGGCCGCTGCGATAATCATCGTCGTAAAAATGCGGTTGCCCGCTTCCGGTTGACGGGCGATGGCCTCGACGGCGCTGCTGGCCAATTGGCCAATGCCGCGGGCAGCGCCTAACACAATCATCCCACAGCCAAACACGGCGCCGATCGCCGCCAGCCCTTTGTCGCCGACAGTCAATTCCGCCAGCATCATAGGCGTCAACGTCAGTAATTCCAGCATTTTAATCTCCTACACGCAATCCGTTCTTTTTAGTATTTTACCGACAGACAACCCCCGCCCTCGGCGGGCAAAGGGACTAATGCTCTTCCGCAATCGCAAAGCCAATGAATATGGTCGTCAAGAAAACAAAAATATACGCCTGCAGGAACGCCACAAACACCTCCAGAAGACTGAACAGCACCGTGACGGTCAGAGAGGCCGTGGCGACCATAAAGTTTTTGAACATCATAATAAATCCGAGAATCACCGCAAGTAAAATATGCCCGGCCAGAATATTGGCGAAAAGTCGTATGGCCAGCGAAAACAGCCGGACAAACGAACTGATCAGTTCAATCAAAAACATAAACGGGTACATCGGCCAGGGCACGGGAGGGGTGAAAGTCTTGATATAGTGCCATAACCCCTTTTCCCGAATCCCCGCGATATGAAACAGAAAAAACGAAAACGTCGCCAGCGCCCCCGTCACCCAGACATTGGCCGTGGGCGCTCCGCCGAAATGTTCTTTCCCAATCAGCAGAAAAACCAGTTTGTCAATCGGCATCAGACCCAGAAGATTCATCGTCAGAATAAAAAAGAACAGCGTCCACAGGATGCCAATATAGCGGTCGGTACGATCCTTCAAAAAGGGGCGAGCGACATCCTCCCGCAAAAACACGCAAATGGTCTCAATCACACTGCCGAACCCGCGGCGAACCAGAACCGGTCTTCGAAACGCCAGCGGCAAAATCACCATCAGCATAATGGAAGCCACGCTGATCATTAACATGTGATTGGTAAAAGTCAAATGGTATGGTCCAATCGGAATCTCCCATTTTTTACTGGTGATCTCTTCGAGCACTTTCATACTGGCAAGCAATGTCATACACTTATTCATATGTGGATACATCCTCTCTCAGGCCGCGATAATGGAGCAGACGAATCATCAGCCATGAGTCCGTTAGTAAAAAAAACAGATAAAAAATACCGTAACAGCCCAAAAACCACGTCCGGCTGATACAGGTGAACAGAAAGATGAAAATGATACCGACAAACCCGGCCAGCAGGCGAACGGTCCCTCCCAGAAAAACCCCGATAATCACTCCTTCCGGTTTTTGATCCCAAGCCTTACTCAAAGGCCAGAACGCCCCTACTCCACCTGCCGCGGCAGTAATCCCAGCCGCCAGACAACTCCGGCATGCTTCCGAACCCGCTTGTTCGCAGTAGCGATACGTCAACAGGAACACGAGTCCCAGAAAGAGTCCCGCGCTGATAGTCCAGGCCAAGACTTTTCTGACGGTTTGTTCCCATTTAGTCATTGTCGGTCTTCATCCTTGTCCTTGGATTCCTGCTCAATCTCCTTATTGGAGCTTTGGGCGCGTTTGAGTATCATATAAATCATAATCCCAAACCCCACGAAAAATCCCATAATCGTCCATCCTGGGCTGGTATGTTCCAGCTTATCCAGTTGGGCGCCGAGCCACGCTGTGAATCCGCAAACGATACCGAATTCTATCCCGATGCCCATCCATCGCATCGCTCCGCGATAGTTCTGTCCTTCTTCGAGGCCTTTGAATTTTCGGGCCATACCCTTTCCCCTTTCGGGGATTCCAAAAAAGTTTGAAAAATCAGGTCTTCGCCTGATCGAGAATCAGGGCCTTGACCTTTTCGCTCGGCAGATTCAACGCGCCAAAAGCCCCAGCCGCCGCGGCTCGCAGTCGCGGACCGGTCCCAGTGGAACTGACCAATGCGTAAATCGCATCAATTTGTTCCGTCAGCAGAAGATTGGCATTTTGTTTGGCCGAGATTGCCAGAGAACCAAACGCGGCGATTCGCACCGCCTCGCTGTTCTTGTCGGAAAGCGCCATTTGAGCAATGGCTCGCTGGGCCTGCGGGCTCTCCAGCCGGGCCAGCACTTCCGCCGCCAGTGTCTGCATCTCCGCTCGGCCGGAGGCGGTCACCTGAATCAGCGCATCCTGCGCTTTGGATAGATTGACAATTGGATTACGGGTCAGTGCCAGTTTTTCCATCACCTTGATCGCACGCAGTGCGTATTGGGCCGCCAGTTCCTGTCCGAGTTGCTTGGCGTCTTTTTCAAGAATCGCTTCGGACAGGTTTTCAACAATCTTTTCACTGCCGACAAATCCACTCGTCGGCAAAGCCTGCGCAATGGCAATCGCGGCGCTGTAGCGAACCTTGCGGTCGTCAAATGTCAGTGCCTGGGCCAGCGGCTGCTCCGTGCCGAGCTGATACAACAGCGATTTCGTGCCGGCATTGACTGCCAGCGCCTCGACCACACCGAGCGCTACATTGGGGTCTTTATCCTTCAATGCCCGATCGAGTGCCTGATGCAGATATTCCGGCCCGGCAGTCGTGGCATAGGTCTTTGCATCGGCGTGGTCGGGACCGAAGTACGCCGGCATCGCAATACCGTATGACTCGGCGCGGTAAAACGACGCCAGCCAAAGTCCGATAGCCTTGCCCGTCGCAGGGTCGGCCTTTAACGCCCATTCACAGCAACGCATCGCCATCAGTTCATAGAAGTATTTTTTATCCACTTTCTCAGGCCGCAATTCGGCCGTATTGGGGTCGCGGAACCAGAGATTGGCGAAACGGTATTCTTCATTCAAGGCTACCGATTCGTTGCGGTTATAATACCTTTCCGCCAACAGGAAAAATAATTCCGCCGCGGGAATTTTCAGGGCGTTCGAATCCATTTCGGCAATCGCCGACTCGGCCAGTTTCTTCAACTCATTCGACGATTCCTTTTCCACCACCAGTTTCAGATACGGCAGCGGTTCAAAATAACCGATTTTGCCCAGCGCCCGGATGATTTCCGCCTTGACCGCGACATTATCTGTTTGCATTGCGGCCGTCAGCGGACGAATGGCGTTTCTGCCGATTTTGGGAAGAGCCTCCGTAATGGAAGCAAACTCATTCTTCCGGGACTCATCCGCCAGAGCCGAAAGCATATAGGGAATGGCATATTCGCCCGCGTTGCCAAGCCGTTCTTCGGCGGCAATACGTCCGCGAATTGTCGTACTGAGCCGATGGATTTCTTCAACGATGATTTTCGGGTTGGTTCGCCGGATAAAACGCCCCTTTTCGATGATTTCCAGAATCTTCCCGCTGACTTCCTTGAGTTGCTCGCTCTCGGCGTTCATCTTCAGCAAAATGTTGTACCCATCCGGATTTTCCTCGCTCAGGGCCAGAAGTTCAACCGCGTTGGGTTCGCTGGCGATTAACTTTTGAGCGTACCCTTGTGCCAGGTCAAAGCTTCCTATTGCGGTATAATGAAGAAAATCATTCCAGTCGTCTTTGACCCCCTCGGCCATCGCCGTTGCGGCTAATACGACAAAAACCCCCGCTCCAAAAAAACTTTTCTTGAAATTCATCGAAATCTTCTCCGCTAAATATAAGTCCACACTCAACCGTCTCTATCCCGCCTCCCCCACCGCCTCAATGCCGCCGCCAGGCAGATTTATCCGCCTGTGGTGGATTTCCACTAACATAGTCGCTTTCCTGATATATTAAGGAAAAGATTACTACTGTCAATCAAAAAGACATGGATTGGCTTTTTTCGTGCCCTTTTCCATAAAAAAACTCAGGACTTGGGGGAAGTTCCATACCCGTACAATCTGTTTTGTCGAATAAAATCCCAAACCGCGGGGGACAAAAAGTTCTCGACCTCTTGGCCAAGAGCGATTCGCTGTCGGATTTTCGTACTGCTGATGTCCATAAGAGGGGTGGGGATAACATCTCTGCGAAGTTGTTCAATATGGCGGGAACTCAATTGTCCCTCCAGTTCCCGCAGACAGGGAACTTCAAAACCGCCCCGGTACAAAATACAAACCCGGCACAAGTCCAGAAGCTCCTCGATTCGATGCCAGCGGAGCAAATCCGGCACGGCATCGGCGCCCACCAGCCAGTACAGAGCAATCTCTGAGCCATATTGAGAACGAAAGTAACGGATGGTATCTATGGTATAACTGGGTCGTGACCGATTCAGTTCACAATCGTTGACTTCCCGCTGAGCCGAACCGGCAATCGCCAGACGAATCATTTCCAGCCGTTGTTTGCCGGAGGCGGATGGAATGACGGCTTTGTGAGGCGAACACGCCGCTGGAACAAAGATCAGTTTGTCCGCCTTAAAATAGTTCGTCGCAAAATCAGCCATCGCCAGATGACCCTGATGTACCGGATCAAATGAACCGCCGAATAGAATAACGTCGCGACTGTGCATCTCAAAAACTCACAAAAAACTGTTGGATTGTCAAAAATTTTAACCGATGGAAAAAATTTTTCCATCTTTTGTTTTCGATTCATTTGTTGTTATCCCCGGCGGAAACGATGGCCGCAGTATGGGGTTTCAGGCCTTTGCGCAGAAAAATCCAGACTCGCATATTTTGGCGTTATACCATCTCCCGCAACAAAATCTTGCTTTCCTTGTATCCGTTCTTTCTTGCTGTGTCAAAAAGAAAAACAAACGCAGGCAGGTCCCTGAAATATTCCCAACATCTTTGAAAAGGTGTGGTTAGAAAAAAACCGTGAAGAAATTTTGAAAAAATTGACGATGATTATATATAATAGTGGAAATAGTGGAAATGAAAAATGAAATGTGAACCTGTACAGGTGATTGTTTAGCGAACGGACGAAAGGAGGTGAATTCAGCTATGGCAAAGAAGAAAGTCGCAAAGAAAAAAGCCAAAAAGGCAAAGAAGAGGAAATAACGTCAGGCTTTTCGGAAAGTCTGAGTCGGTGACTCAAAAGGAAGGTTTTTCCCGCCACGGCGAAACCTTCCTTTTTTTACGCTTCTCCCCAGCCCCTTTTAACGCCCGCTTCCTGCGGCGATTGTCGCAATTCGTCCTCCGCCGCACCGACGGGAATATCCAATGTAAAGACGGACCCTCGCCTAAAAGCCTATCCGAATAACCCTCTCGTGATGAGGTCGAGCGAAAAGGCCGAGGCCAAGGCGGCAGCCGCAGGCGTAGCTGAATACTACGTCGAGGACGATTTTGACCCGACAACACCGGCATCGGGCTTTGTAGCCGACCGCAATAGATAGGGTTATTCGGATAGGCTCTAAGTTTGGCTTTGGACTTTGTATGCAACTATAAGGCTTCACCCCCGATAAACCCATCTTCTTCGGTCATTCCAACAGAGGGGGTAAGTAAAGTAATAATTTAAGTGTATATAGATAGATTATTGCTTTATATAAACAAAAACAATATGCTATTAGAGAAAGTCCGGAAATTTGAGATTGAAAGACTGGCGGGAAACGGTATAATCAGGTTTTGACCATTCAATGAGTTAAACGCTGCGCTCGCGGCGGAAAAAAGTTTTATCCAAAAAGTAGAAAGATAAAGTTATGGCAGGAACGTTTTATACGCTCCAGGAAGTGACGAAAAAGCTCGGCAAAAGCGAGCAGGACGTGCGAGTTCTCGTCAGGCAGGGCAAAATCCGGGAATATCGCGATGGAACCAGGATTCTGTATAAGCAGGACGAGGTGGATAAGTTAAGCGGCGAATCTGATATCATTGATATTGTCGCGGATTCGGAAGCGAATCTGGAACTGGAAAAAACCGCGGAGATTCAGTTGGAGCCGGATGAAGACGCCCAGAAAAAAAAACCGGCCAGCGAAGGCGGTTTTGGACTCAGCCAGATAGGGGATTTGAGTCAGGCCGACACCAATATTGGAACGGTGGGCATTAATGTTCTGGGCGGAACGGATGACCAATATAAAATTACCGCCGACACGCATGCGGAAACTAAGGCGGCGGAACAGGAAGAAGTCGAAAGTCTGGACGCCGACGCCAATCTCGAAAGTGTAGGCAGCGGTTCGGGGCTTTTGGATTTATCGCTGCAGGCCGATGACACGTCTCTGGGAGCGGTTTTAGACGATATTTTGCCGACCGGCCCGGATATTCCGGCCCAGGCGGAGGCCACTCCAGGGGATTTCGCCAAAGAAGCGGACGGCTTGATAGCAGCTCCAGCCGCCGTATCGGAACAGGCCGTGGCTGAAGCCATACCCGTCGCTGCTCCGGTAGTTGAAGCTGCGACTGCAGTTTCGGCGGCCCCTCAGATGATTACCATGGTGCCTGTGGACCCCTCGACTGTGATTTATGGTATGATGATGTTCTTCCCGCTGGCGGCGCTGATTCTGGCCGGTATCGCCACAGCTGCCGGCTTACAGGGCGTACTGCCTTCCGTAATTAAGTTCTTGTCTTACGGCGGTATTGCCACTCTAAACTGGGGCTCCATCATCGCCGTCGTTTTCTTGCTGGCGGTACTGATCTTCTCGATTGTCGCAGCCATCGCCGGCGGCCGCAGAGCAAAGAGCTAATCGTATTTAGTGCCGCAATTTATTGCGGGGTTTATCTCGAATTTTCAGCGGTCTTCTGAAATGTGAAATGAATCGCCCTGTTTAGCCGAAATAAACAGGATAAACAACTGCTCGCCTCAATAGATATCCGCAGGGATTTCTCGGCGGGCCTGTTATAAAGGATTGAACAAACTGGAAAGGAAAAACAAATGAGTACGGGCAGGATTTTTGCATGGACGGCGGTGGCGGTGGTGGTTTGGGCGGCAACGGGATGCGTTTCGCAGGCCAAATATGATGACTTGAAGGCGCAGAACCGAATCCAGCAGGAGCGAATCGGACAGATCGAAAGTCAATTAAACGACTGCAATCAGACCCTCGACCAGAAAAACAAGGAGTTGCAGGCGCTGACCGGCAAAAGCGGCGCCGACATACAAGCCAAAAATGCCTACATCGCGGCTCTCGAAGCCGACCTCGAACAGAAGAAAGCCCTCCTTGCCAAACTGCAGGAACAACTCCTGCAGGGTGGAATGCCTCTGCCGATGGAAATGAACGTCCTGCTGAAGGATTTTGCCAATAAAAATCCCGACCTGGTGAGTTTCGACGAAGCCTCCGGCTCGCTGAAATTCAAGAGCGACCTGCTGTTTAAGTCCGGCAGCGACGAAGTCAATGTTTCAGCCAGAGAAGCGATAAAGACGCTGGCGGGGATAATGAACAACCCCGAAGCCAAGCAGTTTGATATGGCGATTGTCGGCCATACGGATGACCAGCCGATCAACAAATCAAGATCGAGTCATCCGACCAATTGGCACTTATCCGTACACCGGGCCATTTCCGTACTGAATATGCTGGCCGACAGTCAAGTCGCCGAAGAAAGAATGTGCGCCAAGGGTTACGGAGAATTTCGACCCATTGAGCCGAACAAACCCGGCAAGGGCGGCAATCCAGCCAACCGTCGCGTTGAAATCTTCATTATTCCAAGCGCCCGCTAAGTCGTTAAAAACAAAAGCGCGGCGGCGCAAGCCGCCCGATAATGAGTTATAATAGCGATGGAACGAACCCTGATTATCATCAAGCCCGATGGGATGCAGCGGCATCTCATCGGGCTTATTTTAACCCGGTTTGAGCAGAAAGGTCTCCAACTGGTCGCAGCCAGACTGATGCACATCTCCGAATCGCTGGCCCGCAGACATTACGCCGTCCACGAAGGTAAACCTTTCTTCGAAGGCGTGGTGCGATATCTCAGTTCGTCGCCGTCGCTGGTGATGGTCTGGCAGGGACCGGGTGCGATTCAAATCGCCCGCAAGTTAATGGGACCAACCTTCGGCTGCGACGCCGAACCGGGAAACATCCGAGGCGATTTCGGATGCAGCCGGGGATACAACCTGATTCACGGCTCCGACAGCCCCGAGTCGGCAAAATATGAAATCGAATTGTATTTCAAACCCGAAGAGATTGTGAAGTACGACTTTTCCGACGCCGCCTGGCTCTACGGCAGCAACGAATAACAGCAATCGTTGAGGTGGTATGAATAAGAAAATGTTTAGCCCCGCTATTTATGGCGGGGTTCTTTTTTTGTACGCAAAAGAGATTGCAAACGACCGTGCGGCAACGTATAAATACCGCTATGAAAACGGATGCGCAAAAGAAAATCCGGCAGCTTCGAGAGCAAATCCGCAGGCACGATTATCTGTACTATGTGCTCAACGCCCCCGAAATTTCCGACCGGCAGTATGACACGCTGTTTTCGCAACTCAAAGAACTGGAACAGGCCCACCCCCAACTGATTGCCCCCGACTCCCCTACCCAGCGTGTTTCCGAAACGCCCATCAAGGGCTTTACGCAGATTCGTCATTCCGTCCCAATGCTCAGCATTGACAACACTTACAGCGACGAGGAATTGCGGGAGTTTGACAAACGCATTCGCAAAGGTCTTGAGACGTCGGATTATGATTATGTTGTGGAACTGAAAATCGACGGCCTGGCTGTCAGTATCCTCTACGAAAAAGGCCGACTCACCGCCGCCGCCACCCGCGGCGACGGCCAAATGGGTGATGATGTCAGGGCCAACATCCGAACCATCCGGGCCATTCCGCTGGAATTACTGCCGGAATGTCCCATCCCAAAAATTCTGGAAGTCCGCGGCGAAGTCTATATGCCCAAAAAAGCGTTCGAGAAATTGAACCAGCAGAAAGTCGAAGCGGATGAACCGGCTTTTGCCAACCCCCGCAACGCCGCCGCAGGCTCATTAAAACTCCTCGACGCCCGCATCACCGCAACGCGAAAGTTGTCTTTCTTCGCCTATTCCCTCGGCCAGGTCGGCTCACCTTTGGCAGATTCTCACTGGGATTCGCTCCAAACCATAAAAAGACTGGGTCTGCCGGTCAATCCTCATATCAGCCGGGCCAAAGATATTGAACAGGTCATCGACATCTGTAATCGCTGGGCGGATAAAAAAGACAAGCTGGACTATGCGATTGATGGAATGGTCATCAAACTCAATCGCTACACCCAGCAGGACATCCTCGGCACCACCGGCCGCAGCCCGCGGTGGTGCATCGCGTACAAATTCCCCGCCGAGCAGGCACAAACTGATGTTGAGTCAATAGAAGTGCAAGTGGGAAAAGGAGGAACATTAACACCCGTAGCAAATCTCAAACCCGTCAAACTGGCCGGCACGACAGTCAAACGCGCCACGCTGCATAATTTTGATATGCTGACCAAATTAGACATTCGCAAGGGTGATACAGTTATAATTGAAAAAGCCGGTGAAATCATCCCACAGGTCGTCATCGTAAAAATAGAACATCGAAAACCGGATAGCTCGCCAGTTGATATCCCCAAAATATGCACTTCTTGTGGCGATAAGGCACAGAAAGATGAAAATGGAACATATTACCGATGTATAAATCCAAATTGCCCTGCACAGCTTAAAGAACGATTAAATTATTTTGCAGGCAAAAAACAGATGGATATTGAAACACTGGGTCCGGCTATTATTGAACAACTTGTAGACAAGAAATTAGTCAACAATTTTGCTGATTTATACAATCTTGACATATTTAAGATAATGAAATTAGACCGGATGGGTGACAAAAGTGCGGATAATATTCTGAATAGTATTAAAAAGAGCAAAACACAACCTCTATGGCGACTGATAGCAGCTCTTGGAATCCGCAATGTCGGCGGTCAATCCGCACAGATTCTCGCCGATGAATTCGGGTCGATACAGGCCTTTATAAATACCGATATCAAACAATATAAAAAAATCGAACAGATCGGTCCCGATATCATCAAAAGTATCGATGAATATTTTAGTAATATCTATAACAGAAAGATTCTCGATGATTTACTGGCCGCTGGAGTAAATCCTGCTGGCCCAAAACCAAAAACCAGTAACAAATTGACCGGTAAAACCATTGTTGTAACCGGAGCACTAAAAAAATATACCCGTCAGTCCATTGAACAGGCCATCAAGGACCACGGCGGCAAATCCGCATCTTCGGTCAGCAAAAAAACATCCTTCGTATTGGCAGGTGAAGATGCTGGAAGTAAACTCGAAAAGGCTCGAGAACTCGGTATAGAAATTATAGATGAAAATGAATTCGAAAAACGCATACATTAAGTGAAATTGACAATTTATGGACATAGACAACTATATTGAAATCTTATCTAAAAGTTCATCAGGTAATCCATATACCGTAAGATTTTACATGGAAGAAAACGGAATTTCAGCTTTTTGTTCATGTCCAGCCGGAGAGAATCGCAAGCTATGCAAGCATATAATACGGATTATAAATAGCGATGACTCAATTCTTTTTGATAACAACCAGAAAAATCTTTTGGGGAAAATTAACTCTCATTTACAAAATACGGATATTCCTCGCCTCGTATCCAGTTTGAGAGAAAATGAAATTCTTTTAGAAAAAACGCAGGAAAATGTTAAAAAAGCAAAGAAAGCTCTTGAAAAGGTGATTTTAAAAAAATGAAGACAAAAGAAACCTCATTAAAACTTCTGAAAAAGATCATTACTCAAAAAAAACTTGAAAAAGAGGACAGATATCCCTCCAATGAAAAAAGGCATACTGAGTTGTTAAAAGAACCAGATCGCATTCAATCTGATAAAGATGATTGGTTTATATACGTTCCCTCTTGTTTCAATGACTGTTTAGATATAGCCAAAACAAGTCGTGTCATAAAAGATGAAACGACACAAGAAAAGAAAATTGAAAAGATTTGGACGCAAGGATCTCGTTTTGACTTTCATCGCGGATGTATCCTTTACGACACATCCAAAGCTTATCAAAAATGGGGTAATGCTGTTGAGAAAATAAAATATTGTATTTCAATTTATAGCGGAACAAGCGCAGTGCCTGCAATGAATGAAAAAGAACGTTTCTCTGGCGTTGTTGAATTTTCAATTCTTTCGCCACGTCTTCTAACAACGAAATTAGAAGAAATCGGAGAATTTACTCTAACGCAAGATGAATTTGTAAGTTTTCTAATTAATGGAAATCCAGAAATTATTCCAAAATGAATGATTCAATGAGTATAACGATGTCCACCCACGAACATTATATGACACTGGCCCTCGAATTGGCGGCCGGAGGAATTGGAGCAGTGGAACCCAACCCGCTTGTAGGGTGCGTCATTGTGAAAGACAACCACATCATAGGACAGGGTTTTCACGAACGTTTCGGCGGCCCCCACGCGGAAATCAACGCCCTTGCCGACTGCCGCAAAAAAGGCTTTGACCCGGCCGGAGCCACCGTCTATGTCGCACTGGAGCCGTGTTGTCATACCGGCAAAACCGGCCCGTGTACTCAGGTACTGACCGAAGCCAAGATTGCCCGTGTCGTCGCGGCAGTACAGGACCCCTCTTCCAAAGTCGCCGGCAAAGGGTTTGCCAAATTGCATCAGGCGGGTATCGAGGTGGTCGTCGGTGTCTGCGAATCCGAGGCCAAACGGCTCAACGCCCCGTTTTTCAAACACGCCAAAACCGGCCTGCCCTGGGTCATCGCCAAATGGGCCCAGAGTATTGACGGCAGGCTCTCCTGGCAAAATCCGCCTTTGCACGGCCACTGGATTTCCAATGAAAAAAGCCGATTGGACGGCCGCATCCTGCGCAAACGAACCCAGGCCATTCTCGTCGGCGTCAATACCATTATCTCCGACAATCCGCGCCTGACGATTCGTATTCCCGAGACCATAATTGACCGTCCGCCCCTGCGGGTGGTTCTCGATACGCACCTGCGAATGCCGTGGGACAGCCATCTAATCACCACACCCGAAGCCCCAACGCTGATTGTGACCAGCAGACACACTGTTCAGACGGAACCGGACAAAGTCAGCAGCCTCTTCAGCGCAGGCGTCGATGTGCTCGCCGTCAACGAAAAAGACCGCCGCTGCGACCTGGCGGACGTGCTTTCCGAACTTGGCCTGCGGGGCATCCAGCAATTGCTGGTCGAAGGCGGCCCAACGGTCTTGTCGGCGTTTCTGAAAGACCGCCTCGTCGATGAGGTCTGCATTTATATCGCCCCACTGATTCTCGGCGCAGGCGGCATCGCAGACTTATCAGCCGCCCTTGCCGGCGGCGGCGCAGCGGAAAAACTGTCAAACGTAAAAATTCAGACGCTCGATCAGGACGTCAAAATCACAGGTATCCTGAATCATCCGGATAGATAAGAGATATGCACGGATTTCTCCGTAGAATCCTGATGCCCATTTTAATCGTCGCCCTGCCCATCGCGGCGATGATTGCTTACACCCTGCATTACCAAAAATCGCAACGGCAAAAAACCGCTCCTCCCGCAATCGTCTCGCCAAAATTCGGCGCCGCCGACTGGCCCTGTTTTCGAGGCGATGCTGCGCAGACGGGCGTTGCGGATGGGCAACTGCCCGACAAGCTGACCGTTGCCTGGAAATTCCGCGCCGCCGATGCCGTCAAATCCACCCCCGTCGTCGGTGGTGATAAGGTATTCATCGCCTCGGCGGACAAAAAAATATACGCGTTATCGCTCAAAACCGGCAAAGTAATCTGGTCTTATGCGGCAAACGACGCCTTCGAAGCCGCCCCGCTCGTCCTTGACAATATCATCATTGCAGGTTCTCAAGACGGCATTTTATACGCCTGGAATACTGAAAATGGTCAATGTCTCTGGACATACAAAGCCGGCGGCAAAATTACCGGCTCGGTTAATTTCCGCAGGAAGGCTCCGGAAAAAACGGAAATCTTTTTCGGATGTTATGACGGACAGTTCACCTGTTTGGACGCGAAAACCGGGCAAAAAAAATGGACGTACGCCGCTCAAAGCTATATTAACGGCTCTCCCGCTGTGTGGGAAAATATCGCGGTCTTTGGTTCCTGCGACGCAAAATTGTATATCGTCCCGCTCGACGACCCCAACAGCACGATAACCTTTGACAGCGGCTCTTACATCGCCGCAAGCCCCGCTGTTCTTGACGGAAAAGTGTATTTCGGCAATTTCGAAGGACAATTTTTTTGCGCTGATATTAAAACCGGACACGAAGTCTGGGCTTACAGACAAGGCACGGAGGCCTTTTTTTCCAGTCCCGCAGTCGATGAGAAACATGTTATTGTCGGCAATCGGGATAAAAAAGTCTATTGCTTCGATGCCGCTGACGGCAAATTGCTGTGGACGTTTTCAACTGGCGATGCCGCCGACAGCAGTCCTGTGATTTGCGGCGATAAAGTCCTTGCCGCAAGCAATGACGGAAAGCTTTATATGCTGACTGCCTCCACCGGCAAAGTCGTCTGGTCTTTTGACACAGCCAGCCCCATCTCTTCCGGCCCGGCAATCGCAAATAATCACATCCTTATCGCCTGCGACGACGGTTCCGTCTATGCCTTCACCGCCGCTCAATAAGAGCCTGTCGAACTATTTCGGATTTCGTGCTTCGGATTTCGGATTTATCTGTTTTTTTCTTCTCTTATCTCTCTCACATCGGCCCTATGGTTGTGCGAAAATCTCGTCCATAATTTTCTCCGGCTCCGGCGCCGTCCCCTGCTTCCACGTCTTGACTACCTCTCCATCAATGAGTGCAACGACATACGGACTGGTAATCGCCCATTTCTGTTTATCCGACAGTTTCCCCCGCAGGCAGACGGTATCGGCCGGCACAGGGCCTTTTTCGCTGTATGGCGGAATCGCCAAAAATGCAATTTTTATACTGTCGTCGCCGGCTTCCTTCATTTTACGAAAATACCGGTCATATCGTGGAACCATCGTCGCGCAGGTCGAGCAGTCGTGATGATACATCATCGCCACGACCAGGCCTCCCTTTAACTGCTCGGCAATGTCAATATATTCCAGCCAGGACCAGAGTTTCACTTTTTGAGGGGGCACGGCATTGGGGTCGTCCGGTTTCGCCCGCGGATTCTTAATCACTGACCCGTTTGGCTCATCTGGTTTGATACAGGTTGGTTTGAAGGCGACCAGCGCCGGCGCCGCAAAAATCAACACCGCGAATATCGGTATTGCGAAAACAATTGCGTGAAACGTATTCGGCCACGGCGGCGGCAGCAGCTTATACTCCTGTCCCGGACGATTTAAAACCAGCAGCAAAAACATCGGAATATCAATTAATCCCAGCGTAAGCCACGGATTGACGGGGATTTGTCCAAAACAGCCGCACGATTCGGCGCCGATAGCGCCCTTGTACAGCGTCACAAAAATGAATCCGAAAAACGCCAGCGTCCCCGCCAGCCACGCAGCCTTGCGAAACAGCCCGCTGACTAACCAGAGACCCAGACACAGTTCCAGCGGAATCTGCACCAGGAAAAACTCATACGCTTCCCAAATGCCTTGTTCGCCCCAGCTCGGTTTGCAAATAATAAGCATTTCGTGAAATTTGAGAACCGCGGCGACGACTAAAAGCAGTCCCGCCAGAGTCATTACAATTTTATTGGCGATTTTCATAGTCAATCCTGTTTGTAATGTATATTTTTATCAAATGCGCATATCAAGGCCGCCGTTGACAGCCAGAGATTCGCCGGTGATGAAGCCGGCCGCTTCCCAACTGGACAGAAATAAAATGGCCTTGGCGACGTCTTCGGCCGCGCCGTTGCGTCCCAGCGGGGTCTCTTTGGCAACCTTGAGTGTACGTTCGGGCGTGGAGAACTGTTCGTGAAAGCGGGTCTCAATCAGGCCGGGAACGACACAATTGACGCGAATGCCGTAAGGAGCGAATTCTTTGGCCATCGCAATAGTCAGTGTCGCCACGGCAGCCTTGGCCGCCGCATAAAGACCCGACCCTCCGCCGCCGCCGCTATAGCCGGCGATAGAACCTGTATTGACGATACAACCTTTGGTTTTTTTCAGATACGGCAAAGCCGCCTGCGTCGCCAGAAAGACGCTCTTGGTATTGGTATTAAACTCATCGTCAAAAAATTCTTCCGGCGACTCTTCAATACTTCTTCTGTCAATCATGGTCCCGGCGTTGTTGACCAGAACATCAATCCGGCCGGCAACACGGATGAATTGCTCCACCATTTCTTTGGTCTGTCGGGAATTTCGAAGGTCTGCTTTCAGGATACATCCGTCGCAAAGGTCATTTACTTCGGCTAACGTTTTTCGGCCCCCTTCTTCCGTGCGGAAATAATGAACGCCGACAAAACATCCCTGCTCGGCAAACAGCCGGGCGGTGGCGGCTCCAATTCCGCTGCTGGAGCCGGTCACGAGAACCTTTTTGCCCTTTAAGTCCTGATACAACGTCATTTCGGACCCCTGAAAAAATAACAATGCAAGGCTTTACATACCCCGTTTACCGGGAAATGTCAACCCGACAAACGGGAAATCAAAGGGGGCAATATGTGCTGAAATATCTTATGGAGTGAAAAAAGCTGATTTATGACGTTTTGGGCAAAAAAGGGTTGTGAAAAAAATAGGGCCTGCTACAATATCCGGTACGCGGGGCGTGGCGCAGTTTGGCTAGCGCGCTTGACTGGGGGTCAAGAGGTCGCAGGTTCAAGTCCTGTCGCCCCGACTGTCCGGTGGACAAATTTTTCGCGGGGATGTTTGTATCTTTGCGTCGGCAATCTTCGCGAATCGTCCGCTTCAAAATTCCGGACAATCATTCTTGAGTACGTAAGTATAGCTGGCAAAAAAATTGCATAGTGTATGCTTGACGGGGTCGGACACCGAGAGCTTTTGTTGCATTGTGCGCAAAAAGTCTTTAAGGTGAGAGAGTCTTATGAGAATGATTGATATTGCCGCCGCTGCCGGGGTATCGCCCTCCACAGTTTCGCGCGTAATCAATGGTGGTAAAAATATCTCCCCGGCTACCATTGCGCTGGTGCGTCGGGTGATGCAGGAAATGGGCTATCGGCCCGACATGGTCAAAAACAAACGGGCCGCTCAGGAAGACGAGATTTTTTTGGAAAGTCATGTCACGGTTTTGTCTTTCGCATGGAAAACCGAACCGAACCTCGTATGCGGTCTGGAAAATCTGAATCAGCTTTCCACGGCGCTGGCTAAACAGGGGTTGCAAATGACCTATCTGCACTGGCCGTGGAATTGCCAACTGCCTGCGGAGCTGATTGAACGTTCGCAGGGGTTTGTCCTGGTGGAGGGAACTCCTCCCGTCAAAGCATATCGCCAGCTTGCTTCCAAACCGGTGGTTTCTCTGTTTTGTCCGCCGGGGGTGCCGGGAGATCAGATTCTGACGGGTTATTATCAGGTCGGACAGCTCGCCGCAAGTTATCTCCTGCAACAAAATATCCGCCACATGATTTTGTTGCACCCCCACAATCAGCCCGGCTTTCTCATCGAACAGGGTGAAGGATTCAAACTGTTTTGTACGAAAGAGGAAAATATAACGTTTGAGGAGTTAATTCCGGACGCAAAAAGTGCTCCCTCGAACACAGAATGGCTGGAGCAGCAGGTTCAGGAGATGTTGGGGCGTATATTGCTCATGAGCGACGTACCCCTGGGGATTTTTTCCCCCTCCTGCCATGTGACTGCACTGGCCTATCGATATCTGTACCAGCGGGGCATTGTACCGGGTAAAGAAATTCATTTTATCTGTTCCAGTCACCAAATGTCGCTGCTTGGGGGGTTGTACCCCAGACCCGCTGTAATTGACATTGGGCTGGCGGAAATGGCCGAAAACGCCGCCCATTTGCTGCGGCTTCGAATAAAAAATCCCCATGCCCAAAGACCCTTACAAATTTCCGTCTCTCCCCGCCTGCTGGACTACGAATTGCAGCCTAAATAGTTGTGAAAAAAAGGGTTAGGTAAAATTTACCAGGTTTCCATCGGAATTTTCAGGGGGGTGTTTTGTTGTTATCCCTGTGGTTTTGGGAAAAATATATGGCTAATACGACATTATCCTTATATATTAAAGAGAGGAATAGTTTTTAATCAAGGTCTAAAACTATGACGATGAGGGTTTTCTTGGCGGACGATCATGAGATTATGCGGGAGGGGATTTGTGCGCTGCTGAGAAAGCATCCGGAGATGGAGGTTATTGGGCAGGCGGCGGACGGTCGGTCGGCTGTGGATATGGTTAAGCAGCTTCAGCCTGACGTAGTCGTGATGGATATTGGGATGCCGAATCTTAATGGGATTGAAGCTACCCAGCAAATGGTTGCCGAAAACCCGCACATCAAGGTGATGGCTCTTTCCACGCATTCCGACGGTTCGGTGGTGGCCAAAATGATTAAGGCCGGCGCCACAGGTTATATGCTCAAGGAATCGGCTTTTTCCGAGTTGCTGGACGGCTTACGCACAATGGCTGAAGGCAAAACTTATCTTTGTTCCAAAATTTCCAAAGTCGTCTTTGCGGACTATATTAACCTGCTGACCAATCCGAGGAATGAGGCTATTGATGGGCTGACCGGTCGGGAGCGGGAGGTCCTTCAACTGGTGGCCGAAGGGCACACGACCAGGGATATTGCCGAAGCCCTGCGTTTAAGTCCAAAGACAGTGGATTCCCATCGTGAACACATTATGGAGAAACTCGGTATTCGCAATGTCGCCGGCCTGACCAAATACGCCATTCGCGAAGGCCTGACCACTATCTAAAATACACATCTCCTGTCTTTTCTGAAGACAGAAAATCGGCCAATTGGGTTTGACCTGTCAGAGGGGCTTGTGTTTTCCTTCTTTTTGATTTATACTATAGCCATAATTGGGGGGCGAAAAGGCTTCGACCGGACAGGTTGACGGTCGGCTGGCGTGTCGAGGATGACGGTTGGTCTCGTTAAATATCCGTCAAAAAATCTAACTGGCAACTACCAGTACAGACTGGCTGCGTAAGTAACGCGGCCCGCATCGGCGGGTTTCTCCTGCGGACCCGCCGCCTGCGTCAGACTGCGGGATAGTCGGGGCGGTTTTCCGTAACGTCTCGATGACCTGTTTTTTAACGGAATAGCGAAGCAGACAGCCTGTCATTAGGCGGTTTGTGGGGCGAATCTTAAACTAACGACTACACACGTAGAAGGCCGGCCTGAAATGTCACGGGACGGGGGTTCGAATCCCCCCGCCTCCAGTCTTCGTTCGACGCATAGCGGAGAACGAAGACTGCCGCGACGGAGTCCCGATTTATTCGGGACGAAGGCGGGCCGCTTGAAGATGACGATGCGTTGAACTACGACTCGGCAAGCCACTATACGATGATGAATAAGAAATACTACGTTTACATTCTACGATCTATAAATTTCCCGGACAGATATTACACGGGATTTACAGAAAACTTGAATGCCCGCCTCGCGGAATACAACCAAGGGGAATGCAGGCGTACGTTAAAATATTCACGGTAGCAATAGTGTCAATGTCCATCTATCTCTGACAGATTTACAACATCCGGCAGTAAAATTTCTTTCTGATTTCCTCCGCTAAAAATATTAACAATGCAAAGATAAACAAAATCACCCAGTCTGGCCAACTGATGCCGGTGGTTTGGAATATTTTTTGCAAGCACGGTATATAGATAACCGCAGCGGCGAATAAAAGTTCAAACGCAATACCCCCAAATATAAGTTTATTGCCAAAGAATCCGAGCTTAAAGACAGAGTGTCTGTCGCTGCGACAAGCAAAGACATTAGCGATCTGCATCACGACGATGCCGAGGAAAACCATAGTGATAGCTTTCAAATGCAGCGGGTTTGAGAATGTCGTATCATCGGGTTCCAGTTGCATTCCGGGTTTCCAGCCGCCTCGATAAAGAACAAAATAATATACTATTAAAACCGCTGCAGCTTCGAGCAGTCCGAGAAAGACGTAGCCGCGGAAGAGGACAATCTTGTCGATAACTCCTTTTTTCTTTGGTCTTGGGGGAACATCCATAACGCCCGGTTCTGGTTTTTCAATGCCCAGAGCAAGTGCCGGCAGGATTTCTGTACCAAGATCAATTGCCAGAACCTGCATAACAGTAATAGGCACAGGAATTTTCAAAACGATGTAAAAGATATATGGTATTGCCTCGGGAACAAGGTGCGCAAAAATATAAGTAATGAATTTCTTGATGTTTTCAAATATGGCGCGTCCTTCCTCAATAGCTGCGACAATACTTGCGAAATTGTCATCTGTCAATATCATCTCTGCTGCTTCTTTGGCCACATCTGTTCCGCGCAATCCCATAGCTATACCAATATCTGCCCGTTTAAGTGCAGGGGCGTCGTTAACGCCGTCGCCGGTAACGGCGACAATATTCCCCAATTCCTTAAAAGCATTTACGACTCTTAACTTATGCTCGGGATTGACCCTTGCAAAAATTACTTCTTTCTTTGTGAGTTTGTCCTTTAATTGCTCATCAGTTAAATTGGCAAGTTCTGTTCCTGTTATGACTTCAGGGTTGCCGGAAGAGACAATCCCCACCTGTTTTGCAATCGATAATGCGGTTATTTGATAATCGCCTGTAATCATAACCACGCGGATGCCGGCCTTCCTGCAAACAGAAACTGCATCTTTTACTTCTGGACGGGGTGGGTCGTACATACCGGTAATGCCGATGAGAATTAAATCTTTTTCTATTTTTTCTGCCGAAACATCTGAAAGTTCTTTAGCTTCGAAAGGACGGTAAGCCAAGCCAAGGACTCTAAGACCATCTTCAGCAAAACTGTCTAACTGTGCAATAATTTCTGACTTTTTTGACGGCGTCATATCCACAATGTTCTTGCCGAGGATGATTTTTGTTGAAAGCTCCAGAATTTCTTTCGGTGCCCCTTTGACAAAAACGCATAGACTTCCATCGGAAAGTTTATTTATGCTGCTCATTCTTTTACGGACCGATTCAAATGGAAATCGTTTCTGAAGAGGGCTATGCTGGCGTTGCTGCTCATAATCGAAGCCTGCTTTTTGAGCTAACGTCAATAGAGCTCCTTCTGTGGGGTCGCCGATGATACTCCAGTAGTTCTGCTCATTTGATGGCAAAACAAGTTTGGCGGTATTGCATAAAACTGCAGTACGGAATAAAAGGTCAAGGTTGTCGTTTTTTAATGCATCTGCCGAAAGAGGACTGCCCTGAAAACTGAAAGAACCTTTTGGGTCATATCCGCTGCCGGTTACTTCGATTATTTTATTATTAATCCATATCTTCTTAACGCTCATCTGATTAGTCGTAAGCGTACCGGTTTTATCTGTACAGATAACATTTGTACAGCCAAGCGTTTCTACAGAGGAAAGTTTCTTGATTAAAGCGTGTCTTTTTACCATTCTTTGAACAGCCATAGCAAGTGCAAGTGTAAGCGTAGGCATAAGGCCTTGGGGAACATTAGCCAGAATAATACCTATGGCGAACATTGCTGAAGCAACGAGGGTCATTTTTGTGAACGTCATACCCACAAAAAAGAAAATAAGCCCCATAACGACTGCTACGGCAGCAATCAATTTGCTGATGTTGTTTACCTCTTTTTGCAGGGGGCTCAGTTCTTCTTTAACTGTTTGCGTTAAGTAAGCGATTTTGCCTATTTCCGTACTCATGCCGGTGGCGATAACCACCGCTTTTCCCATCCCCGCAGCCACATTAGTTCCTGCAAAAATCAGATTAGGCATTTCAAGCCACAGGAAACCTTTGCCAACATGGAAACTCTCTGACATTTTATGCGAAAGTTTTGATTCGCCGGAAAACGCGCTGTTATTTACACGTAATTCCTGGGCCTCGATTAATCTTGCATCAGCGGGGATATTATCCCCTTCCTCCATAATAATGATATCGCCTGGGACAATATCACTGGTAGGGACTTTCATTTCGGTGTTATCCCTTATCACCCTGGCATAAGAAGGAATCAGTTTTTTTAATGCGTCGATTGCTTTTTCTGCCTTGAATTCCTGCCAGAAACTGAAGATGGCATTAATGAAAATTACTGCTATACATGCCCACCCTGCCTCCGGCATATTTGCCCAGAAAGAAAGGCCGCTTCCAACCCACATCAGAACAGCCAAAAGATTGGTAAAATTATAAATAAACCGCAGGATAAACGAAGTTCTTCTTATAGCCTTCAGTTTGTTATAGCCGTAGGTTTCGAGCCGCTTCTGGGCTGATGTTTTAGTTATACCGCCATCGCCGCTTTCAAGTTCAAGGTAGATATCTTCCTTGCTTAAAGCGGCAAAAAACTCTTTTTCTATTCCACCCTTCTTTAAAGCGTGGTAAAGTTCATCATCACTTGAACACCGAATAAGCTGTCCGATAAGTACCTTATCATTCAGTAACACGGCAACCTTGGAAAGAATTTTTAGATGCAGTTCGCTTTCCGTAAGGGGCGTTAGAAAAAGGACAACCATATGAACAGGCCTGCCATCAACAGAGGAAAAATCTATCCCCCGTCTGGATAGGCCCACAAAAAGTACAGCATCTTTAAGCTCGGAAATCCTTGCATGAGGAATAGCCACACCATCGCCAACGCCCGTGCTTGCTGATTTTTCCCTTCTTAAAAGGCTCTCCAAGACCTGTTTTTTGTCCTTGATTTTCCGTCTTTTATAGAGATGCTCTACAATCTCAGAAATGGCGCGTTCAGCCGTATGGGATTTTAAATTTGCGCTTATTAAATCCTTCTGCAGCAAATCCGAGAACTTCATTGTTTACTCCTTTACCTCTGGGCAAAGGATCGCAATAAAAAAACTGCCGAGAATGGCAGCTTCTATTTTTGCCATTGCCCTTTCAAATGCCTACGAGGTTAGCTGACGGGCTCGGGCCTGAAAGTGCCCTATCCTTTCGGAATGCGCCCCCAAAATCGGGTTCCCCGTATTTATGCTCTTACGCATAAATTTCGGCTACAATTTAATTTCAAATATAATTATCACACACCATCCAGCAAGTCAAGAAAATACCATGTGAGAAAATATGATAAATTCTGAGAATTTTTAAGCGGTTGTAAAAAAGAGGTTTATTTCATTAGCCTGCAAGGAGTTACAAAAACGCTCTGACGGGGGTTCGAATCCCCCCGCCTCCATGGGAGTAGAATAGAGTATTGTAGTTCAATTTTATTAGGTGAGTTTAATAGCAAAAATTTCTTGCAATTTACGCAGCTATCGAGTCTAATATGCCTCAAAATAGGGGTATATCGTAACATATGACAAATCAGGTTAATCTTGTCTCGACAACACAAAGTTAAAGCATAAAAATCCGACTATGACCAGCCTTTTTCCAGCAGAGAACTCGTATTTGAACTATCAGCCGAAACCGGCTTCGTTTTTCAAACCTGAAACAATTGTACTAACAAAAGGCAGTTGTCAAACCGCACAGCAATGTGATTTCGTGCAGGCGATTTGTAATCTATATCCCCAGGCCCGTGTTGTTGAAAGACTTGATATCTCTCACAACCGCTTTGAGTTTAACAGTTCAGACCCATTGAAGCTGCATTACAAGGGTAAAAACACGTTGGTATTTGGAGTGCATAAAAGTGCCCTTAGATTCAGCGATGAAGATAGCAACACCTGCCCAAACTACTGGCATTTTTCTCCATACGGGTTTTGTCCTTACGATTGTCAGTATTGCTATTTGGCAGGTACGCCAGGCGTAAAATTCTCACCTACGGTGAAAATATTTGTGAATATCTATGAAATTCTTGACCAGATTGCCAGTTCTGTTTCTAAGTTATCCGAACCAACGGCTTTCTATTTAGGCAAACTCCAGGACGGATTGGCACTTGACCGGCTTACCGGTTATTCCCGCATAATGATTCCTTTTTTCACCCAACAGAAATATGCCAGATTAATTTTATTAACCAAAAGTGCAGAGGTGGATAACCTTCTCGACCTCGACCATCAAAGCCACACCATTCTTTCGTGGAGCTTAAATCCAACTGAAATTTCCGATCGATTTGAATCAAATGTCCCCACATCTGACGAAAGAATTACTGCAATGCAAAAATGTGCAGATATCGGCTATCCGTTACGTGCTGTTATTATGCCGATTATCCCTATTGAAGGTTGGCAGAATATATACACCCGCTTTCTGGAAAATCTCTTGAAATCGGTGCCGCTTAAGCGTATCACGCTCGGGCAGATTTGCAGCTATTCCGGAGCCCTGCAACTTACCGAACAAAAACTAGGCAAAGACAACCCTATTTCAAGAATGCTCGAAAAAGGCAAATCTGAAGACGGACGAATCCGCTTCCCCTTAAAGTTAAGGATTGAAGTCTACAGGTATCTCATTAACAGGATAAGAAAACTACAACCCCAGCTACAAATCGGCTTATGTATGGAAGAAATTGTTGTCTTCAAAGCGTTGAATATGGAAAGCTCTATTGGTTGCTGTAACTGCGTACTCTGATGCTCAATGTTCACTTACAATAAATACATCTAAACTTTAAATCGGTTAAAAACACTGGGTAATTCGTCCCTTCAATGTTTCGATCATGCCCAAATGAAAAAGTCGTTAGCTCCTATTTTTTACTTGCTGTTCTCAACAGCAAAGTTTTTTGGACTTGGGCCAAACATCGAATGCCAACCTTGGGCTCAGGCTGGTACTCCTATCGAGTCAGCATACTTCGCCAATTTCCTATACCCACTCCACCACATAGTCATGATAATCCGGTATTTGATGAGGTAGCTAATCTTGCTGCCAAGCTTTTAGATAAAAAACTCAGTGTAACGGACCGTACTAATATTTTATCTTCGGCCGATAACAAGGTTTGTGAACTCTACGGAATCTCATAAAGTAAATTGCCTCAATACCGTCAAGGGGAATCCACACGATGATTTTCGCGGGAGTAATACGGGAGTATTTGAGAGGAAAATTCCGATAAATTGTGAGAAAATGCGGTAAATTCTGAGAATTTTTAAGTGGTTGCAAAAAAGAGGTTTACATTGCATTTCATTATCCTGCAAGGAGTTAAAAAATGCTCTGACGGGGGCTTGTTCGCCGCAGGCGAATTCGAATCCCCCGCCTCCATCCTCCATAGCTCTGCTTCGCAGAGCGACGGAGGATGCCCCTCGCAGCTTTAGCGGAGTAGCTTTTGACGACCTTACCCGTCACACGCCATTTCTCTTGTTATGAAACCCCGCCC
>Ga0315294_10000511_pt1 | contig 41834 bp, 35 predicted proteins | sample YL17G13_40_MG_FD_203626 | JGI IMG/M metagenome (GOLD analysis project Ga0315294, IMG submission 203626) | Sediment microbial communities from Yellowstone Lake, YNP, Wyoming, USA - YL17G13_40 | ecosystem: Environmental > Aquatic > Freshwater > Lake > Sediment | place: USA: Wyoming | collected... | reverse complement strand
TTCTTGTCAAAGCCTTCGGGCATACTTGGGGACTGAATTACAATATAACCCGCTGCTCAAATAATTACGGCCCTTATCAGTTCCCGGAGAAAATGATTCCGCTGATGATAAACAATGCTTTGAATGATAAACCATTGCCCCTCTATGGCGACGGCCTGCATATCCGCGACTGGATACATGTCGAAGACCATTGCAGAGCCGTTTGGAAGGTCCTGACAGAAGCAAAGCCCGGCGAAATCTACAACATAGGCTCCTGCTGCGAAAAAACCAATATTGAGGTTGTAAAAACAATTCTTAAACTGCTCAAAAAGCCCCAGTCGCTGATAACTCACGTCAAAGACCGTCCCGGCCACGACAGGCGCTATGCGATGGATGCCTCGAAAATTACTTCGCAGCTCAACTGGCAACCGCAGATAACATTTGAACAGGGTTTAAGCAGGACGATTGACTGGTATTTGCAAAACAAAAAATGGCTCAGCGATGTAACAAGCGGCCATTACCAGCAGTATTACCAGCAGATGTATGCTAATCGATAGAAAAGGCTATGCGCAACGGAAAAATTATCGTAGCGAGATTTTGGCCCAAGTTCGGCGGCGACATTCCTTCCAGAACTCCTGTAATTCTCGGCATAAATCCTCAAAAGTATGAAACAATATGTATTTATCTTACAAAAAACAGCTCTAACCCAAATATCTTTGAAAAGAACGGCAAGAAAGTTTTTTACATAACCGACAAGCCGGAACTCCCGCTCTTTAAACCCGGAGTTTTTTTAAAACTGGTAGCAATTCTCAAAAACGAAGGTGTTGACATTTTACACTGCCACAAGCACAAATCGGTTGTTTACGGCACCATCGCCGGCAAACTGGCGAAAGTCCCGATAATTTTAGCTCACGTTCACGGCATAGGCAGAACCCGGAACCTGAAAAGAAAACTGCTTAATTACTTTATTCTCCGCCATGTCAACAGAATCCTTGCGGTAGGTCAAGCGGTAAAAGATGACATTTTGCGGAACAATCCCTCAATCAAATCTGAAAAGGTAATCAATATTGGCAACTCAATAGACTATGATAAATTTTCAAAAGTTGTAAAAGATGACACACTTAAGAAAAATAAGTTCGGCATTGAAAAAGATGCTTTCGTATTTGCAACCGCCGGCAGACTTGCGCCGACCAAGGGCCAGAAATATCTGATTAGCGCATTTGCTCAGGTACGAAAACAATTAAACGATGCCCAATTGCTTATTGCCGGCACAGGCAAATTAAAAGACGAGCTTGAAAAATTCGCTCTCGAGCTTGGCTGCAGTTCAAATGTTCATTTTCTGGGTTATGTTGACAATATGCCGGAATTTTACAGTTGCATTGATGCCTTTGTTTTGCCGTCTGTCGCAGAAGGTCTGCCTCGAGCGATTATCGAGGCAATGGCCGCAGGGGTGCCGGTTATAGGGACCGATGTCGGCGGAATCCCCGAAATTCTGGACAATGGCTCTCGCGGTCTGCTTGTACCGTCAAAAAGCCAGGACGCTCTTGCAGATGCCATGCTCAAGACTACAAATATGCTACAACAGGAAAAGTCAGCTATTATTTCAGCAGCAAAAGAATATATCAGGCAAAATTACAGTCATAATGTAATGATAAAAAAACTTGAAAAAATCTATGACACTGAAGTAGAGCGAAAAATCTGCCGGTCTTGAGCTTAAATTTGACTTGAATAATCCGCGATTTTTAAAAATAGACTTGACCAACATACATTGCTATAAATACAATATTTCCTCTCAGGCTAGTAGTTATTAGATTAAAGTCTCATCTTTAGAAAAAACGGAGCGACTCGAATATGAACATTGTAACCACTGCTGATAATGAATTTTTTCACTGCCTTGAAGGTTTGGCCGAAAGTGTGATTAAGTATTACGGCAAACAAGTTATCGTTTACGATGTCGGCTTAACAGAAGAACACCGACGTTCTATTAATGCAATTGTAATTCCGATAGAAATAAACGTCGATTTCAGAAACCATGCAACCTTTGTAAAACATTCTGCCCAAGCAACAGCAATAAAGACGACACATAAACCTTTTTGCGTCACCCATTATTTCCAAAATTTTTCGGAGCCGATGATCCTGGTAGATGCCGATTGTTTATTTACTCAAAGAGTGGAAGAGACCGGTTTTGATATCGGTGTCACCTTAAGACGTAAAAACCGCATAGATTTGACTAACCCGTGGACCGGAATACTAAATGCTGGCGTAATCTTTTTTAACACTTATGCAGAAGAACTGATTGGGACATGGCAAAAGCGATGCCAGGCCGAGAATACGACCGATCAGAAAGAATTAAGTGAAATCCTCAGTGAAACTATTGATTGGAAACATTATAACAGGATATATGATTGGCACGGAATCAAAGTAAAAGTATTTAATGCGGATAAATACAATGATGTGCGTCTAAGGGAAGGAAAGATTTTTCATTTCAAAGGAAAACGGCATGAAAAGAGCATATATGAAAAATTAATTAAAGCCCAAAAAGACGGCAAAAACATATATGATTTATTTAATCAATTGACGGGCAGAAAAAAGGAAAACGCTCTTAATAGATTGGCCAATAAAATATTAAAGAGATTTTAAGCATTTTTTTTGATAATATCATTATTCCTCAATGTTATTGATAAACTTTTTACAGTGTTGATTTAACAATTCTATATATTCCAAATGATGGGTTTTGTTATGAATTTGGGCTGTGTTTCTGACAGTTTCGTAATCGAAGTTTGCGGTGATTTTTTGGCCGGAGATCTGTATGATATTGAACAGGCTACTGATACCCTCAAGCCTCCATCGGTCCGAAGAATTATCAAAACATCCATCAACGAAAATAACCGGTGTTCCCATTGCAAGACAGGGTAATGCGCAGTGGATTCGTGAAGTCACAACAAGTCTGGCCTTTTGATAACGTTTTAACAAATCTTCGGCAAGCTCAAAACGTGAATCCTCCGTGGCATATTGATCTGCCGAGTAATGATGTGTGATATCTTTTGCGACTTCAACAATTTTGTTGCCGAATAGTTTTCGAAGTAGCTTTTTTCGCTGTCCGAAACGGGAAATTTCGTGTCTTTGCACAGATTTTAGAAAACTGTTAAAACTGCGAAATACTTTTTGGGGCGTAGGAAATTTAAATAAAACATCAACAAAATAAATGTCTTCACCTGGGCTATTTCGATAGCTGTTGCCTAGTGTCAGAGTCAGGCAACTGGAAAAAAAAACGTCAATACCCTTTGCTTTCAGCAAATTTAGTGTTGAGTGGTCTCTGCATCCAATTTTATACCTTCGGAGATACGCAATGCCTTGTTTACTGAGAATCCTTTCGGCGTGTGTTTGGTTTAGATGAAACGATATAAACAGAGGATTTATATTTGGTGATGGCGGCCAGTTCTCAGGGTGAAGCATAAACCACCCATTCATTATCAGCTTTGTCTCAGGGCCGTAATATTCATTTAATTTTTCGCGGTTGATATATTGATCAACTCTTGGCAAGAATTGTCGGGCAGCAAGACTTTGTATATAATCTCCGACATTGAAATGCTTTTTACAATCATATGTCATCAAACTATAAATCATAGTGTATTGCCATTATTCATTCATGGCCAGCTTTGTCTCGGAACCGTAATATTCCTTTTGATTTTTAGCAACAACTCTGACAAGAGTAACCGGCAACGTTTCCATCCCCAATGCGATACAGCACGCTACACGATGATGGCCTTCATAGATTTCATATCCACTATTATATGGATTAGCGACTATCGGCTTGTCAACAACAATTACTCCGCCGTTGAAGCCGCTAATCTTTATGCTTTCGTAGACTTTGATAAACTTCTCAACTCTTTTAATAGCCCTTTTTTTGCTTTTGCCATACAGCCGCAGCATTTTGTAATAAGCGGTTGTTCTGATGCTTGGCCATATCTTATCACCTTCCTTTTCATAAGCATCAAGCAGTCTGTAATGCGGTGAGGCTTTAACATCAAGCACCGTATCTATCGGCCCTTTGTGCAACGACTTATATTTCACAAACCGGTCAGTGTTGTACTGCATATGTAACTGATCGATGAGAATATTAATACTGCCAATATCAATCAGCTCGATTTCATTTTTAACATAGTCTAAAAATTTATTCTTTGATCTTTTAAACAGCACAACACCCTCTGTATTGCCAATTCGATTGTTTATAAAATATTAATGATTTCATATAAACCGCTCCTTTATGATCAGCTTTGTCTTGGGGCCGTAATATTCATTTAATTTTTCGCGGTTGATATATTGATCAACTCTTGGCAAGAACTGTCGGGTAACAAGACTTTGTGTATAATCTCCGACGTTGAAATGCTTTTTACAATCATATGTCATCAAACTATAAATCACAGTGTATACCATCCATTCATAAAAGTTGTTTATACTGTTTTTTCAAATACAGTTAATTTGCCCGATTGCAGTAACTCTTTGAAATTTTTGTCACATCTAAGATATTCATTAATTGCACGCAGAACGCCAGGGAAATTCCCACTGGGATCAGTATCATCCATAATTATAACACCGCCCGGCTTCACCCAGGGTACCCATAATTGCAAGTCCAGCAAAACATCTTCATAGCGATGTGAGCCGTCTATAAACAGCAGTTTTATCGATTGATTCCAGTTTTTTGCTGCCTGTTCGGAGGTATTTCTTACAGGTTCAACCCATGTTGACAATTCAAGTTTAGATACATTGCTTAAAAAAGCATCATAACGGGTGTTGATATGCGGATCGACCGCAAGTACTTTTTCTTTACTTCCATGTAGCTGTAATGCTTTTGCTAACCAGACAGTTGATTTGCCCTTGAATGAGCCTATTTCGACTATCCGGCCAGCACCGTCCTGGCTGTAAGCAAAATAGAATAATATTGCGCACTGCCGGGCGTTTATTTGGCCTTCAACAGCAAAAAGACTCTCAGCTGCCGAATCATCGATAATGCGACAGAAAAGTCTATTGATTTTGCGTGACAACAGCCAGCCTTTGCGTAATTGCGCAGGAAGCCAACGTGGAAACGTGGGGTGAACATTGATCATTTCTTTCCTTAGATTAAAGTAACTTCCTGTTTTTATGTCCTTGAACCCCGTCCTTATACTCCATCTCATATCTTTTTTCGATAAAGCTGAACTTAAAATATGATTCGTTCCTTTAAGCCCCGACAATACTACACAAGACGCCATGAATTGTCAAGATGTGTCTTTTTTACGATTGGGATAGCCCAATTACAAGGCAAGAATTGGTCTTGACAATAGGTGGGATTAAGACAATATAGTCGGAGTAGTTCCTGACGTACTGTTATTTTATTATACCTGAGAATGAATTATACGCTTGAAACAGTAAATTGTCCGTTATGCGGCAAAAACAATTATAAGCCGTATATCACAAACGCAAAGGAGCTTTACGGCGGAAGCGATAATTTTTTGCCTATGAATTTTTTCCCTGTGCCTTTTTAGCACTCTCCGCAGACTTTTGTCATGACGGCATGCTTCGATAAGTTGCAGATACAATCTTCCATTATGATATGAGTATAGCGATATCCTTTTGTTGTATCAACAAGTATTTACATATTTTTCTTTAGTTGTCGTTTGGGAAAAGGAATAGTAAATTTTTGAGTCTGTGCACATTAGAAACTATACTTGCAGGATAGTTTCAGACAAACCGTATCGTAACGTTGTCGCAAAAGGCTTGAAAAACATTACAGGATAAGTTCCTGTTAAACTACCAGAAAGACTTTAAATACCCTTTTTCTTTTTTTGAAAGTCTATCTGTTAAATACGGATTTGAGACGGAGAACCATTCAGCTAATTATCCTCACACTGGAGGCCGGCGTATGATTAAACTCACAAAGAAAAATAGTGCTGCCGGAATGACAGGTTCAGCGAACGCCTGAATGTTTACAAACAGCAATAGGGCTTTCTGAATAACTTTGAAGACAATCAAATTTTGCTGCGATATTGTCAATGGCAGAGTTCACGATTCCAGGTAAATTAATTCTGCGAATCGGCAGGAAGCCTATCGGATAAATCTTAACTATTTCGAGCCCGGCTTGTCCTGCCATATCGCTCATTTCTGCCATAGACATAAAATTTCTTTTCTTGCGCCAGCGGCCGTATTTGAATCGCACTAACGGCGAGGTGCTGTTCCTGTGGTTATTAAAAACAAAATATCCGTTCTCATCAAGCAGGGGTACCAACGATTCCAGTGCTGCCTTGCGAAGAGCCCGCTCGGCATTTAAAAAAAATCGAAATGCTGTAATAAGATTAAATTTTCGACCTTTAAAAACGTCCTCTTTGGTAATATCCGCACAGATAAGCTCTGTTCGCGTCAATTTTCGCTTCGCTTCATCCAGCATTAATTCTGATACATCAACACCAACTGCTTGCGCAACGCGATTTTCCAGGAATCCTGCAATACGCCCTGTCCCGCAGGCAAAATCAAGCAAATTAATCTCCCGATTTTTAAAAAACTCGTCCAATAAGTCAGTCAGGGCAAGCTGCTCGCGGTGCCATAAAAATCGCCGCCGGGGGTCTTCCTCATAATGCTTATCGTATAATATTCCCTTGTCTGCTTTTTTATGCGAATCGACATAACTATCAGTCATAACTTTTATCCTGAACTTTAACTATGGATGAAATGAAGCTATAAACCTGCGTAATTTTATATGACTCGGTATTAACAATAACCGTCTCTTGAAATGAAATCTTTTTCCCCTCGCCAATAGCTTATTGTGCATAAAGCTTTTCATATAACAGACGAACTCCTGGTGATCGTAACTGTAATCTGTGGCTTTAAAATAAGCACGAAGGAGCCTTTCAGCCATAGGCCCGGCAGCTGCGACTTCTCTGACTGTTTGGAGATTATGCATAAATTCAAATTTAGCTGTTCCCGTGGACGCATCGTAGTCAAGCACCTCAGGTACATGAAAAAGACCGCATTGCTTGGAGATTTTATGTGCCTGACGGGTTTTTTCTACTTCTATGCGCATCGCCTCCGGCGCCCCCGTTTTGATTACAATGTCACCACAAACTGTGATCGTATCGTTACCTGCCTGTCCAATCTTTTAACAGAAACAATTTCAAATATTTCCGACCCTGAGAACCATATATACATAATAACAATCATTCTTAACCGCTGCAATACGGAAATTGGGTCTTGACAATAAGCTATGGTCAAGACATTATGGTCGGAGTAGTTCCTGACGTACTGTTATTTTATTATACCCGAGAATGAATTATACGCTTGAAACAGTAAATTGTCCGTTATGCGGCAAAAACAATTATAAGCCGTATTTAACAAACGTAAAGGAGCTTTACGGCGGAAGTGATAATTTCTTCACCATTGTAAAATGCTGCGATTGCCAAATGGTCTTTACCAATCCTCGTCCGACAAAAGATACCATCGGTTATTTTTACCCGGACTCGGCAGGTTATTATCAACCGCGTTTGCGGTCTGATAAAGACAATTCCATCAAAGAAAAAATTATCAGGACTGTTTTATCGAATTATTATGGTTATGAATTCGAATCGCCTTTCGATGGGTTTTCGGCCTTTTTCCTCAAGATGCTGTTTTCCCGCAAACTTGCTGTCGCTCATATTCCTCGTTTCGTCGCCGGCGGCAGGCTTCTCGATATCGGGTGCTCCTGGGGTTCATATGCTTTTAGAATGGCCCGTTACGGCTGGGAGGTCCACGGAATAGAGATTAATAAAAAAGCCGCCGAGTATGCAAAGAACACTCTTGGTCTGAACAATATTTTTAACGGCTTCTTCGACGAATATAAATGTTCGGAGGATTTTTTTGACGTTGTTCATATGAGTATGGCCCTCGAGCATATACACGAGCCGGCAGAGTGTCTGAATCGGGTATATAAAATTTTGAAAAAGGGCGGACAACTGATTATTTCGGTGCCGGATATCTCGGGGTTTGAGGCCAGAATTTACGGCAGATACGCCCATATGCTTCATGTACCGCAGCATCTGAACCATTTCTCGCCGGCTACAATCAAATCAATGTTGAATAAAATCGGCTTTACCGTTGAGAAAATTGTTCATCAGAGCTCTGCAAAAGACCTCGTTGCATCGGCGCAGTATCTTGACAACAAACTGCCGTATCTTGTTTTGAAATGGTCGCCGATTCACAAAATACTTGTTAAACCTTTCGTTTTTTTGCTCTCGATATGCGAAAAGACAAGCAGGATGAGCATATATGCAGAAAAATGACCTATCGCAGGTCCAAGTAACGAAGTCAAAATTGGTCAAAATTCTTATCATAAGTAACAATCCATCTCGCGCCAGTTTTCGCCAGCGCATCGGTGAGTACCTGCCATGTTTACACGATGCGGGGATACAGGCAGACCTCTGCCGACTCCCCACGAATAAATTAGCCCGCTGGAGATTGTTTACCTCCGCTCGAAGGTTTGACGCCGTCCTGTTGCACAAGAAACGTCTGAATTTGTTTGATGCGAAGGTTCTGCGCCATTATAGCAAAACGATACTTTATGACTTTGATGATGCGGTTATGTACAGTCCCACAAAACCTGACAGTAATCAGACAAGTCATTTTCGTTTGTTTCGGCGGACGGCAAAGCTGGCGGATGTGATGATAGCGGGCAATGAATATCTGGCTGAACACGCCCGACGCTATTGTTCAAATGTTCACCTGCTGCCGACAGGGCTGAATACGAAAGCATTTCACAAAACAGAAAATATGACATTGCGAAACAAAATCCGCTTAGTCTGGATCGGCAGTAAAAGTACGCTGAAGTATCTTTCAGAGCTTCAACCTGTTTTTGAACAGGTTGGAAAAACCGGCATAGGGGTGGTTCTTCGTATCGTGGCGGATGACTTTTTTGATCTGGATTATATGACTGTTGAAAAGCGTGTATGGTCTCTGGATACACAATTCTCTGACTTATTGGAATGTGATATTGGCCTGGCCCCGTTGCCGGATAATCGGTTCACGCGCGGCAAATGCGGCTTCAAAATCCTGCAATACTTTGCTGCAGGACTGCCTGTAATCGCTTCACCGGTAGGTGTCAATAGTGATTTTATTCAAAAAAGCCTGGCAGGCATTATTGCTGTAACGCCTGAGCAATGGAACAATGCAATCATGAAAATGGGTCAGGATGTTGCGCTGCGCAAGCGGTTGGGCCAAAACGCCAAGCAATTTGTTCAGCAATATGACACAGCGGTACTGGCCAAAAGATTCTGTGAAATTATAAAGAAAAGTATTCAAAAAACATAAAGATAAACTTATCCAGACATCTTCTTTCCATAACCAATCAGGTTACAATCAATTGTGTTTCATACAGGCTCTTGTATAAGGTGCAGTCCTTGACAAGTTCTTCGTGAACACCCTGAGCGACAATCCTGCCGTTATTCATAACTACAATTCTGTCTGCCGATATTACCGTGCTGAACCTGTGAGCTATTATAAAACATGTTCTGTTGCGCATGATTTCAGCGAGCGCCTTGTGTATTTTTGCTTCGCTGTCGGCGTCAATCTGACTCATTGCCTCATCAAAAATCAATATGGACGGATTTTTCAGTATGGCTCTTGCTATTACGATTCTCTGCAGCTGCCCGCCGCTGAAACCTGAACTGTGTTCGCCGATAATAGTGTTATAACCATCCGGCAGCGGCTCGATAAATTCATGCACATATGCTCTCTTGGCAGCAGCTATAATTTCATCCATAGTAGCATCTGTCTTGCCGTAGCCGATATTTGCAGCAACGGTATCATTAAATGTAACAACCTGCTGACTTACCATACTTATCTGGTTTCTCAGGCTTTTGAGGCTTACATCCCTGATATCAACCGCATCTAAAAGCACTTGTCCGGCCTGTAGGTCATAAAATCGCGGCAGAAGATTTACCAGGGTCGTTTTACCGGCACCGTTTGGTCCAACGACAGCGACGGTTTGGCCCGCGTCGATAGTGAGGTTTAAATCCCGCAAAACCTTTCTGTCGCTTTTGGGATATGAAAATGACACGTTCTTGAATTCAATTTGCTTTTTCAGCGCGCCGATTGACACAGCATTTTCTTTCTCAGGCTCGACAGGCATATCAACAACGGCAAAAATCCTTTCTGCAGCGGCAGTACCCTGCTGCACCTTGTTCCAGACATCGCTGGTTTTCCTCATTGATTCAGCCGTGGCTCCGAGCATTACAAGCAGAGTAAAAAATGCGCTCGGGTCCATCTTAGCACTCGTAACCCAGTAAACTCCGACTATAAGAGCCGCCGAGCCTGCAAACATTCCGAGCACTTCCATTATCGGCCCCGTTGCCGCGTCAATCTTTGCGCCTCGAAGCACCCTGCGCAAAAATGTCTGATTAACCTCACTAAAGACATTACGCTCGTAGTCCTGACGATTATAAACCTTTACAACTGCTATTGCCCGCATTGCCTCTTCGAGTTTGCCGAGTATCAAGGCGCTGCTCAGAAGCGCCTTCCTGGTGGCTTTTTTTATTTTTCTGCCCAGAACAACACCGAGCGCTACCGTTGCAGGTGCGCAGGCGAGAAAAACCAGCGTAAGCTGCCAGCTTATGAGCCATGCAAAGACGAGAGTTCCGATGGCTTTTAACGGTTCGCGCAGGGCTTTATCCAACAGAACAGTAACGCCTCTGCTTATTGCGCCGATATCGTTAATCAGCCTACTGGTCGTATCGCTTGTGCCTTCGCTTGAAAAGAAACCGAGCGGCAGCTCCATCGAATGCGAAAACACATCCGTCCGCAGATTTGTAACGGCAGTCTGGACCACCTTATTGGCAAGATATTCCTGAGAGAAACCGGCAAAACATCGCATTATCGTAACCACAACCATAAGCAGAATAATTGTCACAACGGTTCGCTGCTTGGCTTGTTTGCTCTGCTCACGCGGCATGAAACTTACCAGCCGATGCACGTAATTTACATAGGTATGCTTGATGCCGGGCTCCATTTCGAGCTCAACCTGCTTAAGTTCGCCCGTCGAATCCATCCGCATTAACTGTATTTTCAGATTTCTTTCCCCGCCGGCCGCTGCAAGTTTCTGAAGTATTTTAGAGGCAAAAATTCTTTCGTTTGCGCTTTGTGCCGATTGTGTCTCTGCATTGGTAATTCTGTCTTGTTTTCTTATGCCGGCTTTCAGAGCAGAGCTGTTCTCTCTGACCCCCGTAACGAGAAGATAATATGCTATATCTTTGGTATTGGTGTTAGTGAAGTCGGCAGTTTCAGGGACGTAAAACTCAACGCCGTATCGCCACTGACAGACCTTTCTGTCGGCCCAGCCGCCGAGGCCCTCTTCGCCCATCATAACCTTCAGCAGCGGCAGAATCGTAGCAAAGCTGATTGAAAACAATACGCCAATCAGAATAGCCATCAGGACAATCAGAATAACCCTCGGCCATTGCGGCTTGATATATTTGAATATTCGCAAGAACGTTTTCAATTTATATTACCCTTTCCAAAATTCCTGTCCGCCGCAGCCTTGGCGAAGGCGGAAACGCCAGATACGATAACAGAACGAACACGATTGGTCAACCCCGCACTTATTTGTATTGTGTGAACCCCACACCAAGGCATTTGAGCGGGGTGAATACGATTAGGTGCGGGATTGGGGGTTTTAAACGTGAAGGATAAAATCAATATCGAGTACGTTAATCTCCCCGTCATTACTTGTTGCGGCGTAGTCTTGACGAAGCCGGATTAACCATTTTGCGCAGGTGCGCAAAATGGTCGAAAAATACCATTTTCCTGATATCAGGAAAATGGTCTTGCGGCTCAAAATCCTTATGCAGCTTTAAAATAATTGCTTTTTCCATCTTTTACTCACTACTTTCTCCGCCTGTGGCGGTCGTAATCAATCCAAAAACTTTTCGTCAGCCCTGATGGCCCCAATTATGTCAGATGACTGTCTTTAGTTATTTGCTGAAGCCTTTCAGGAATTCCGGCAGCGACAAACCGTTCTTGTAGAATAAGACCAAATATTCGCAAAGCGCACATGCCTGCTTGAACCGCAGTTTGAATGCACAATTTACACACATCAGTATTTGGCAAAAGGTATAGGATTACACCTCTCTTTTCTGCCGATAGGTCACTTGTAAAAGCATGAGCATAGAAATTAGGATGAGCACCATAGGTAATAGTTCGCTCATAAAGAGTTGCAGTATATTCACCGAGCGCATTATCACGACTAATGAGATGGCTTCGCAACTTTCCGTATGCAAAGATATCTCGACACTTCTTTGTGGCCTCATTATTTGTGCCACGGTCAAGCCATACCTTAGATATCGCTGGGATTTCTTCGTGGATAGTCGGATCATCTTGGATAAACAGGCCATAAAGGGCATTCTCCAAGCACAATCGAACAGGTGCATAAGCCTCAGGAATCTGTCCAGCTGTTGACATTTGAATACTGTTTAGATATGCACTGTGAGACCGACCAACAAAGCTCGGAAGTAGAATCTCATCCTTTGGTTTGTAGAGAATACGAAGTATGCACCCAAACAAAGCATCTACCTCCTTAACAGCTTTCATAACAGGCAGATTACTATAGTTCACAAAACTTGCAATGCAGTTGTAATGCGCAGCCTCTATGAACTCCGATAACGGATCTTCTCCCCAGCCTTCAGGGATCTGAACATTCATTTCTAATTCTTCCTAATAAAATTACCGCAGAAAATGCCCTGGGCGCGATAATTTTCGCATATTGATAAAAGATTAAATCCTTAATTGTCTTTACATCCCTGTCTGGCATTTTCTAAATTTGCTTCTACACTCTTTTCACTTTTTGCAATCTTTTAGTTTTCTGACTTGGGTTTATTTTCTTTTAACCATTGTTTTGAATGAGTTATGGCGTAGTCTAAAAGAATCTTAGGTTGCTCATCTAATCTATAATCTTTATAGTCATCTTCTTGAAGAACAGAAATAATTTTCATAATTTTTTGCAAATCATCACCAAAAAGCATCTTGGCTATTTTTTCATCAAAAACAGATGCCCAACTATATCTTATTTTCGTGTCGTTTTCATCACCGTTCGCCAAAGGATCATAGCTTCTATGTATCAAGTTGTATACCAGAGGTGCCGCATACATTGCAACAATTGCAGGAGTTTTTACGGACGCTTTTACTAATGAATCTGTGAGCCAAGGCTGCCAATCCAAGAAAAATTTATCATCGGCTGCTTTTCCCACTTCTTCGTTTCCATAGTCTCTAAAAACTATATGCCTTAATGCCCAGATATATGGCATATCATGTCTCAATATTTCCGCAAATTGTTCAGGTTTTTCTGCTAGATATTTTATCTTTCCAACATACATCTTATAAAGTTCTGGTGGATATTGTTTACTTTCTGAATCGCTTCTACTTCTATATTTCCAGAAATAAAAAATATCATTTGTGAACCGTAAACTTTTAGATAAATATGTATCTATTTGATTTTCTAACCATGTTTTGTGATTTTCTACACTTTCATAGTTATCTAATGACATTCTCCACAATTTGCCTGTGAGTTCATAATCATTTGATTTGGCACTAAGTTTTTGGTCAAAAATTGCTTTGAAGTACTCAGATGTTAGGGCCGAAACTTTGGCAGGACTGAGTAGCTTGCCAAAGTATTCGATCCGTTCAGCAAATTGATCTGAATCCATCATCTTGATCATGAGTTTTACCCCAGAACATGTACCGCTATTATAATTTAACAAAACCTGCATGATAGACTGATCAGATAATTCGTTTTTATTTAATTCCTCTGCAAAGGCTCTGGCAAAATAATCCACTTTGCCGCCTGATGCAATGCTCTGTGGAGGTAATTCGCCCAATTTGTAGTCAGCCCTTTCACCTTTGTCATTTTGAAGTCGTATTTGCCAGCCAGTAAACAAGAACTGAATAAGCTTATGGTATAACATTTTGTCGGGAGCATTATCTGAATTTAACACTTGTTCAACTACTTGGTACAGCTCTTTATTATCTGCCTTTGTATCTCTGTTGGCAAAAATTTTGAATCGAGTGATATTGTTGGCAATCAAATGAAACAATACCGGAGCAGAGGCTTTTATTGTGTGAATTACTAACAAATCGTCAAAATATATTTCACCGTGTAACCGTTACCAAGCTATCCATGTGCCGGCGAGAGCGCGTTTAAATTGACGAGGATTCCGCAAAAGTTCAGTTATGCAATCAATGGCCTTATAAGATGTTATATTAAACCCCATACTTTTCATTGCATATTGACGAATTTGGTAATTTTGGTCATTGTGGTCGTGGAGCAATCCGATTCTTTCGTTAAGCTTTTGTCTATCAAATCCGGGGACTGCAATATCGGTATAGTTTTCTAGACAATACTCCCTGAATTTTACCAACCAACTATATACGGTAAATCCATCTAACTTAGAAACAATTTCCGTTTTGTCGGTTATTTTTGACAAAGGCTCAAGCGATATCTTCACCATAACTAAATATCTCCACCATAACTAACAACAAAAGAAATGCTGTCCACATCACTGAAATAATCAAATAGCGAGTACAATTGATGATGGACATTGCTATTTTGATTTCGGTCTATATCCTCAAGGAATATTATCAATTTCTTATTTGATCTTTTTAGCACCTTATTGATCCTGCAAATAAGTCTTTCGGGAGTTTCAAACACAAGTAGGAATTTTAGAAAATCAAACATCCCCCAGCTACTATTGAGAAATATATTTTGAAATTCCAAGGGGAGAAAAGATAGGTTGAGGCAATCTGTATATTTAGAAATTTCTTTTACGGTATTTTTTACAATATAGCTCGTCAACTGTTTATCTTCATAACCCCAAGCACTTATATATATTATAATTTTGTCTTTTTGTTCTCTCAGTTCATTTCTGGCCAAGTTTAAAATAGAGGTTTTTCCGCAGCCTCGTGGGCCGAAGAGAGAAATACTCTTAATTGGTTTTTGTTTCAGTGCTCTGGCTATTCTACGAGCGGCTATTGCTGAATCAAAAAAATCATCTTTAGCGCCTTCGATAGGTTTTTCTTTTTGCAGCCATTCAATAAATTTTCCAATATCTCCAGCAAATCCACTTCGTTGTGTTTCGTTGTTTTGCTCTGTAGTCTTTTTTTGCCAAAACCGCCGGACTAATCCTAATATAGTCCAAATGGCTAATAGGACAGCAAAAATGATAATGCTATAAAATAATGGGTAATCCAAATAGGATGGTTTATTAAGATAAAAACTCAAGATAGGATAGGAACAAATACCTAACATAGCAGAATACCAAGCTGGCGGATTGGTAAATGAATAAATAAAGTCAAAGTCTTTAAAACGGAATCCTCCAATCCTGTTTAAAAAATATCCAATAGCCAAAGGAATTAGGAAATAGGCTGATAAAATAAACCCAACGACCCAATTGTCGCCGATTCTTTGTAGCAATAGTACGAACTTTTGGATTATAGGTTCAAGATATACACAGCACAGAGTAGCAATCACAGCCAACCAGACAATATCAATCCATCTGTTACGTATCAGTTTTATTCTTGTATTTTCCATTTCAACTTTCAATTTTTTATTTTCTGTTGCTGCTTCCTCGCTGCTTTATAGAAATTATATCTCTGAAGAAGGAAAAAGTAAAGAAAAATTCATCCACTATCGATATTTTTACCTTTTTTATTTGTGGTTTTTAATTCTTCTGCTCATTACTCCCTTATACCATTATATACTTATACTATTATATACTTATGCCATTATATACTACTTATATCTATGTCATCATTCATTGTCTCTTGCTTCTTTTTCTTTTCGAACACAACCCCGATGAGATAGTTTTCTGAAAAAACACCCCGATGAAATAATAGAAACTATATCTCACGGGGTAAATCTCACGGGGCAAGCGAACCCTGCCCCCCGCCTGCGCGAGGGTAAACTCCGTGATGACGGGGCTAACCAAAATTCAGGACGGCGAAGGGCGAACCCGCCGAATAAATCGGCGGGCTAAATATTTTTGGATTTTCACCCTGCGCTGTCGCTTGGGCTCTGAATCGCTAAATATCGCGGTTGCGCGCCTTAGGCGGACAAATTACGGCGTGTAAAGGCGGCGAATTTTTGATTTGTTTTTTTATTTCATCCAAATCGGCGTTTAACAATAAATATTTAAACGTTTTGAATTTAAAATTCTCAAAATTAAGCCGTGCGTAGTCCTCTTCCTTGTTTTGAAAAACAAACCTGTCGTGCGCCAAAGCGGCAAGGAGCAAACCTTCATCCGTAAACGGCGCATTGAAAGTCAATCGTTTGCCCTGCTTAGTATAAAACTGCGCGAAATAATATTTATAACCTCTATCTTCTTTGATTAAAACGCCGTAAAAACCGGTAGCGTTAGTGCATTTGCAGTTTAATTTATTTTGACGAAAGTCCGCCAGCCTGAGATTGACCCTGCGATTATCGAACGGGCTTCCATTGATATGGTCAACAATCTGACCAGGCCGGGCATCCATCACAAAATGAGAAAGACTCTGACGTTTTGTGGGATGACTGCTGATGCGAACAGAGATGTAACCATCTTTGTCGAGACTTAACGGCCTTTGAAATTTTCTTCGAAATTCAGGATTTGTGTTCACAATCCGGTAATAAACATCAGGGTCAAGTTTGACTATATTACCTTTTACTTTCAACATCACATAATTGATTTTGTATTCAGCAGCCATCACAGTTTCCCAGATTTATTTTGGTATATTATACCATAATATTATTAAAAGTAAAGTAAATATTTAACTATTTTATAAAAATATTTTCTTTAATTTATAACTGTTTTTTGGGTAATTACTTATAACATTGGTTAAATATAAATCCCTTGTGCAGTACCATTGGTTGTACAGGAATCAATAAATAACCTAATTGCGGAGCTGGTTCCAGCTGACCGGATTTCTATCCAGTTCGAGGATTTCGGAACTGTTTATAAGCCATTTATCAGCTTGAGGTTGTGTCTTTTTAAAATAGAATCTTGCCTTTACAATCAGAAATGCCTTGCCCATCCGTGCGATTTCGCTGTTTTCTGTAAATTTGACAAGAGCTTCAGTTGTAAAAACCGCCTTTACGCCTTTGATTTCAGTATTTCTGCTGAACGTGGTTACTTTTTCCACTGTCGCAGTCTGAAAAAGAGCCTGACAATAGGCAAGTATCAGCTCTTTTGAACTATGTGCAGCATCGGAATAATCATCAGCAATTATTCGGCTAATGGGCTCTATGTTTTGCAGCTCGAAAGCCTTAATGCCTTTGCTTACAGCGCTGAGGATTTTTTCTCTGTCGGTCTGAACAAAAAAAGCGACTGCAAACGCCAGGATTGCAATTACGAACGGCACAGCAAAATGCCACCGGCGCCTTTTCTGCGGGAAAAACGCCCCGAAAATCCAAAGGGCAATCATCGAAACAACTGCAAGTCCAATGCCGACAAACGGATATTCAAAAATGTTGAGCATAATCATTTGACCCTGGATATTTGTGTGCGGTTTATCACTACGGCTGAAAGAATCAGAATACCTCGCACGACAAACTGCCAGTACTCGCTTATATTCAGCAAGGTCATACCATTTATAAGTACACCGAGGAAAATTACTCCGACGAGTGTGCCTCTGACTTTTCCTATTCCCCCCATAAGGCTGGTACCGCCGATAATGACAGCTGCGATTACTTCCAGCTCCCAGCCGGTGGCGGTAGTGGCGGTTCCGGACATAATTTCCGCAGACTGCATCACTCCACTGAGGGCTGCAAAAAGTCCCACTATCCCCATCACCAGGGTTTTCACCTTCCTGACATTTATACCGCTCAGCCTGGCCGCTTCCATATTTCCTCCCACGGCATAAATGGCTCGGCCGAATGACGTATAGTTCATTAAAACAAAAACCAGAAAGAAAACGATAATAAACACTACCGCGGGAAACGGGATACCCAACAAATATCCGCTGCCAAAAAAGTTATACCAGTCCGGAAAAGGGGTGACGGGAAAACCGTTTGTTATCAAAAAGGCGGTCCCTCTGAGCACCGCCATCCAGGCCAGAGTGGTGATAAATGTCGGCACGCCAAGGCGCATTCGTACAAGTCCTGTAAGACAGCCGGTGCAAAACCCGACAGCGATACTCACAAGAATTGCTATGGTCACAGCCAGCGGTGCATAGAAGCCGGCACCAATCAGCAGTCTGGTCACAACAGCGGTAAGACAGCCGGCAAAAGCAACAGCAGAGCCAACGCTTAAGTCTATCTCACCGGCGACAATCACCATCGTCATACCAAATGCGATAATGCCCTGCATAGAGATGCTGCGAAGGACATTTAATATATTGTCCACAGAATAGAAGCCTTCAGCTTTGAATGCAAGGCCGATACATAATACAACCAGTATAATCTCGAGTATTGACCGTTTTGTCAGCGAGGTAACTTTATTCGCAAACATTTTAAATCCTTCATCAGCCATTTAATCTTCCATGCATAATACAAACAACTCGTCTGCACTTATCCTCGCCGGGTCAATTTCGTCCACGATTCGTCCCTTTTTCATAATCAATATTCTGTGGCAGACTTCAACAAGCTCTTCGAGTTCGGTGGATACAAAGATTGAACTGATACCTTCTCTGCTCAGGTCCCACATAATTTGGAATATCTGCTGCTTGGCCCTGACGTCTATTCCTCGCGTTGGCTCATCAAAAAGTATCACTTTGGGTTCGGCATTGAGCCAGTTTCCGATTACTACTTTTTGCTGGTTGCCGCCGCTCAACGAAGACACTTCGCGCTCAATATCAGCTACCGTGATGTCAAGTTTTTTGATTTGTTTATATACCTGCCAGCGCTGGCGTTTTTTTGTGATGAATCCTTTCAGCGACATTCGGCCAAGGCCGGCCAAACACATATTTTCACGTGTGCTTAAGATTTGTATCAGTCCTTCTTCTTTTCTGTTTTCAGGAGTGAAGGCTACGCCCAATCGCTTCATGATTTGGGGGGTCGTATTTGCCAACACCATATTTGCGATTACAATTCTGCCGCTGTCGAATTTTTCAGCTCCGAAGACGGCCTTTAGAAGCTCTGTTCTTCCCGACCCCAGCATCCCGGCGATACCCAGCACCTCCCCTTTGTAAAGTTTAAAACTAATATTGCTGAATTTTCCCTTCTGCTCCAGAGCCTTTACTTCCATTACTGGTTCATCCCAGACCGTCAAATCCGTGGGCCGCTGTTTCCGTACTACTTCGCCAAACATTGTATCTATAATTTTTTCAGAAGTAGCCCGACCTATGTCGACAGTATCGATGCATTTCCCGTCTCGCAGGACCGTTACCTTATCTGCAATCTGTTTAAGTTCCTGCAGTCTGTGAGTGATATAGACAATTGCAACCTGTTTTTCGGCGAGTTGTTTTATCAATTTGAACAGACTTTCGGTTTCATGGCGTGCAAGAGCGCTTGTTGGTTCGTCGAGCATCAGCGCCGAGGGCTTAAACGACATTGCCCTGGCTATCTCGACTATCTGCTGCTGTGCGATTCCGAGCTCAGACGCTTTTTTTCTTACATCAAGCTCAACCTGCATATCATTCAGCACAGACCGAGCATCCTGAAATGTCTTGTTCCAATCTACGAAAATTCCCTTGAGGGTTTTTCTTTTCGGCAGTCTTCCAAGAAAGATATTCTCTGCTACAGTCATTTCCGGTACAAGGCTCAGTTCCTGATATACGGTAGCTATTCCCTTATTAAATGCATCTGACGGCGAATGTAGTTTGACCTCTCTGCCCCGTATGAGTATTTTTCCGCTGGTTGGCTCCACTGCTCCGGCCAGTATTTTTACAAGAGTACTCTTGCCGGCCCCATTTTTGCCGATAATCGCATGAACAATGCCCGCTTCAAATCTGATACTAACGTCATCAAGTGCGACAGTTCCCGGATATTCCTTTCTCAGTTTGACTGTCTCGAGCATCCGCTATCCCTTGTCAATCAGCTCTTTGAGTTTCTTTTCAAATGCCTTAACGCCTTGGGGGTCATCCCTTCTTAATAGAATGCCTGGCATAGAGACTTTCTTCTCGATAGGTTCGTCTCGAAGCGATTTCAAAGCGTATTCAACAGCCATTGAACCTATCTCATATGGTCTTTGACCTGTTATTGCCTGAAGGATATTATCCTCGGAAAGAAGGAAGCTTATCAATTGTTCGCTTGTATCTGTTCCGAATACAGCAACCCTGCCGGCCTTGCCGGCATTTTTAACGGCCATTACAGAACCTACGGTACCGCCTTCATTGGCAGCCCAGATAATATTGACATCCGGGTTGGCGGTCAGGATGTCGCCGCATTTTTTTACTGCCATTTCAGCCAGCCATGCATCCTGTTCAGCAACTATCCGGACGTCCGGCAATTTCGTCACTTCGCTTTTAAACCCATCGCTTCTCTGATTGCTCTGTTCCGGCACTTGAGACTTAAAGGCCAGTATTGCGATTTTTGCCTTGCCGCCCAGGTTCTCTTCAATATATTTCCTGGCCGCTCTTCCTGTTTGAGCACCAAGGTCGAACTGGTCGCTTTCGATATATGAAGCCGGGAAATCGGTGTCTATTGTTGAATTATAAGTTATAATCGTAATACCCTTGTCATTCGCCCGCTTAATCGCTGCCTGCGAGGCCTTCCTGCTCAATGGCGATATGACAATAGCATCGACTTTTCTTGCTATATAAGTATTTACGAGCTGCATCTCCTTATCAGGTTTATTCAAGCTGTTTGCCGCAAAAAACTCGGCTCCGCCTTTTTCCGCTGCGTCTCTCATGCCGAATAGTATCAGGCGGAAAAACTGGTCTTCCTGGAAAACAATTCCGGCGATTTTGGGCTTACTTGTTTTGACATCGTTCTTTTTACTGCAACTGCAAAAGACCATGCACAAAACAATTACCGATAAAACAAACATCATTGTCTTTTTCATGATAATTCCCCTTTCTTATCTGCTTAAGTTTTTACCAAATGAACGATTTATAGTAAATGTTTCTGTTTTTTGTGATTGCACTGTAGAACTACCTTTGACTTTTCAATTTCTCAGCGCTCCTACCTGTGCGGGGATGCGGCCTTTGCGCTTTATAAAGTTCGGCGAAGCAATTTTTGAGACTTTCATAATGGGAGCCGAGCCGAGCAGTCCTCCGAAATGGACTATTTGGCCTGCCTTTTTGCCGGGCACGGGAATAATTCTTACACTGGTAGTCTTGTTATTGGCAACGCCGATTGCAAGTTCATCAGCAATAATTGCGCTTAAGACATCGGCAGGCGTATCGCCCGGCACTGCAAACATATCAAGACCAACGGAACATACACTTGTCAAAGCTTCGAGTTTCTCAAGACTAAGTGCACCTGTTCGCACCGCTCGAATCATACCCGCATCTTCACTTACAGGAATAAATGTGCCCGACAAGCCCCCAACATTGCCGGAAGCCATCGAGCCGCCTTTTTTGACGGCATCCATAAGCATTGCAAGAGCCGCGGTTGAACCTGCCCTGCCCATCCGCGAGACACCCATCGCTTCTATTATTTCAGCAACCGAATCGCCTTTTTTCGGCGTCGAGGCAAGTGAAATATCGACGATGCCGAAATCGACCTTCAACCCGTTAGAGACAGGCCGCCTTTGGCGGCTGTCCCCCTTAGGGGTGTCTCTAACAGGATTCATCATTTTTGCTAATTCTGTGCCGATTAGTTCGCCTGCACGTGTGATTTTAAAGACGGTTCTTTTTATAACCTCTGAAAGCGCGGTCAAATCACACTTGGGATTATTTGCAACTACATCTCTGACAACGCCCGGGCCTGATATGCCGATATTGAGCGAGAAGTCCGGCTCGCCTATGCCGTGATGAGCACCGGCCATAAACGGATTATCTTCCGGCACATTTGCAAATACGGCAAATTTTGCGCAGCCGATACCGTTTTTGCTTTTTGCGGCAAGTTCCTTGAGGACATGTCCGACTTTCTCAATTGCGGTCATATTCATACCCGCCCTGCTTGAGGCAAGATTAAGAAAGCCGCACAATCTTTGGGTCTGAGAAATGGCGTGGGGTATTGAATCAATCAGCAGCTCATCTGCAGAGGTCATCCCTTTATGGACAAGGGCGCCGAATCCGCCGATAAAATCTATATTTGCCGCCCTTGCAGCCCTATCGAGCGTTTTAGCAACAGAAACTGCGGTTGAGATTTTTCTCGGCAGCGGCTCGATAAGCAAGGCGACAGGCGTTACGCTTATTCGCCTGTTGGTAATGGGAATACCGTATTTCTGCTCAAGCTCATCGGCACATTTATTAAGGCGTTTGCCCATTTCTGAAAGTCTTTTAAAAATTCTTTTGTTGAAAGCTGAAAGATTTCTGTCGATGCAGTCCTTGAGGTTGACGCCGAGCGTAACCGTCCTGATATCGAAATTTTGTTCGATGGTCATTCTGACCGTTTCAAAAACTTCCTCAACTGATATTCTCATATTCAGTTCCTTCTATATTCCATGCTCTACATTACATATTCTTCGGCTGTTAAATTATATTTACTCTGCTGCCTTTTTGCGAGGTTTTTGTTCCCCATTTTGCTTGCAAAAAAAACCTGTCAAATGTAGCCTACATTATTTAAAGCAGGCAAAAATTCAGGTTAGCTGCTAAAATGAACCCCGCACCTTCGAATTTTCAAATAATTTTGAAGGGTCGGAAGAATAACCGGTTGGAAATGCCAATAATATGAAACGCAGATTAAAAGAACATAAAGAAGGTGCGGGATGAACAAATCTCTTTCAGAACTGATAGAGATTAGCCGCAGGGTGGGCAAAGACCCCTGGCTTGTTCAGGGCGGCAGCGGAAATACGAGCGTAAAGACATCCGACGAAAGATTTATGTTCGTAAAGGCAAGCGGCACATCGCTGGCGGATATGAGCAAAAATAAAGGCTGGCGAAGAATGAACCTTGCAAAAGTTCGAGGGATAATCAAAGACAAAAAACTTGCGAAACCTGGTTTGCGGAAACGAGAAACTGCGGTTGCCGGACGGCTGCTGGCCGCCTGCGAGGATAATACAAAAGGAAATTTTCGCCCTTCCATCGAGGCTAATCTCCACGCCTTTCTCGATAAGTGCGTTATTCACCTTCACCCGACTACAGTCGGCGTTTTTGTAAATTCAAAAAACGGCAAAGTGAAAATTGAGAAATTATTTGCCTGTGAAATGTTTCCGCCATTATGGGTTCCCTATGCCAATCCCGGCTTTGCTCTTGCAAAAAAAATTGCGGACTTGGGCAGCAAATATCGGAAAAAGCACGGCCAGCTGCCTCAAATATTATTTCTCGAAAAGCACGGTCTTTTTATTTCTGCTGCCAAACCGGGGCAGGCCCTGCGGCTTGTTTGGAAGGTAATAAACCGCTGCGGAAAGAAATTAACCTGCCCTGCTGCCAAAAAGATTAAAAAACCTGATATCAAAGCCATAAGAAATGCAAAACTGGCAATCAAAGATGCATTTTTCAAAGCAACCGGCCAAAATCAGGCGCTACATTTTTTTCATAACAATATAATATCAGTTTTTGCAAAAAAGAGAGACACAGGCCGACTGCTTAAGGCCGGCCCTTTGAATCCGAACGAGATTATTTACTGTAACGGCCCTGCTATTTGGCTGGAAAAACTTCAAGAAGATAAGATTGCCATCGGCTTGAAAAAACAAATTGCAAAGGGGCAGAAACCTCCTGTTGCATTTCTCGTAAAAAATCTCGGCCTGTTTGTCATCGGCAGTATTAAATCTGCTTCAATTGTCGAGCAGGTCGTTTGCAGCTCGTTATTTGTCAGGTATAATGCGCAGAGGCTTGGCGGTATTGCTGCTTTGACAAAATCCGAGCAGGCCTTCATCCAAAACTTTGGCGCCTGAAGTTTGCGAAAAGATTTTTAACCCTTAAAAAGGCCTTTCTCGGCAGACTAATTGCCTGCTGAAAACCCTCTTGTGAAAAACAGGCAAATTTGCTATATTCCCCTTCGATATATCTTACCCGCGATAAAGTAAGGAAAATAAACTATGAGCAAATCCAAAAGTTTCATATCAATTTTTATTCCCAGCGCTACCGTATTTATTTCGAGCTTCTGTATTATGGTGCTGGAACTTGTTGCCAGCAGATTAACGGCCCGCTATCTCGGCTCATCCCTGTATACCTGGACAGCGGTAATCGGCGTAATCCTGGCCGGTATTACAATAGGCAATTACCTCGGCGGACGAATCGCAGACAAGTTTCCCGCAAGAAAAGCATTAGCGGTACTTTTCGCCATCTGCTCGGTAACCTGCGTTGTGACAGTAATCCTAAATAATATCGTGGGCAAGTGGCTATGGCTGTGGCATCTCAATTGGCCTCTGCGCGTGTTCATTCACGTCTCTATAGTATTTCTGCTTCCATCCACACTGCTGGGAATGATAAGTCCTGTGGTTGTAAAGATGGCTCTTGACCGGGGACTGCCGACAGGCAGAACGGTTGGAGATATCTACGCGTGGTCGGCAGCAGGCAGTATCGCAGGAACATTCACGGCCGGCTACTGGCTGATAGCCGCGATGGGAACTATAAATATTATCTGGACAATCGGAGCCGTTTTACTGCTACTTAGCATCCTATATTGGTTTAGATTCTGGCCTTTATCCATATGGGCAGTAGTTTTCATTGCCCTGATGACTATGGCAATGGCACCTGCCGAGTGGGCCAAAAAAGCCGGTGCATCCATCGCACTTAGAACACAGCCAGACCCGAACATCCTCTACGAAGATGAAAGCCGATATTACCATATCGCTGTCAAGCAGGGAGTCGATAACCCAAACAGACGCCTTTTTTACCAGGACAAACTGAGGCACAGTGAAATTTTGATGGATGACATACTCGACCTGCAATATTCTTACACAGAAATTTATGCTGCTGTAACCGAGGGCCTCAGCAGGAATAAAGAAAAGCTCTGCGTGATGGCTATTGGCGGCGGCGGATACGTCTTTCCCAGATATATTGAAAAACTCTGGCCGGGCAGCAGGATAGATGTCATTGAAATTGACCCCGCTGTAACCAGAGCAGCAATACAGGCTTTTGGTCTGGAAAAAAATACTACGATAAACACCATCAACATGGATGCCCGTAACTATGTTGACAAACTGTTCGAGCAAAAACACACCGGCCAGAAAATACCGCGATATGATTTTGTCTATGGCGATGCCTTCAATGACTATTCAGTGCCGTTTCAGCTTGTTACACGAGAGTTTAATGAAAAACTCTCTGCAATTCTCAGCGATGACGGCGTATATATGATAAACGTGGTGGATATTTTTGATTCCGGCCAGTTCCTGGGCTCGGTCGTAAACACGCTTGAAAAAACATTCCCCTGTGTTTATGCAGTAGCCGATGTCGATACTTTCCACTCACTTCGGAGCACCTTTGTAATTGTCGCTGCCAAGCACAAACTGGATTTAGAAAATATCATTTCACAATACAAAGGGGGAAAACTGAAACTATGGTATCTGGACGTCTCGGATGTTAGTAAACTCAGGCAAAAATCCCAACATCTCGTTTTAACCGATGACTACAGCCCCGTAGAAAATCTGCTGGCGCCGGTGGTCCGCGATAATGCAAAGGAGATTTCGGCTGAAAAATATTTTGAGCGGGCTGAAGAACTTGAACAAAAGGGACAGTTTGCAAAAAGTATTGAAAATTGTCTTTCGGCCATAGAGGCACACCCTGCTATCGCTTCCGTACAATCATATAATGAGATTGGGATTATATATGCCAGAATGGGCAATCTGGAACAAGCCGTGGAGGCTTTTAATAAAGCCATTCGATACAACGACGAATCCGAGCGCAAAACTAATATGGCGAATATTCGTCACAACTTAGGGTTTGTTCTGAAAAAACTGGGTAAATCGGAACAGGCAATGGAGCAGTTTCAAAAAGCTGCCCAAGAATTTCGAAAACAATTAACCGAAAATCCGACTTATCACGAAGGCTGGAGAAATCTCGGCGATACTCTTGCCGAAATGGGAGACTTCAAGGCGGCTGCCGAAGCCTTCAAAGAGGCGCTTGCTTTGAATCCTGCCGAGCCGGCTTATTACGATAATCTTGTAAAAGCACTGGAATACCAGAGGCGATATGGTGAAGCAATCGAGGTGCTGAAAAAATATATCCAGCTGATGAAACAATATAAGCAGGATGAAGCAGCGAGCCAGCTTCAAAACTATCTTAAGTCCCTTGAAGATAAAAATTCAAAGAGTAAACAGGCCGATTAGTTTTTATTTCCAACCTTTGTGAAAATAATATCAATTTCAAGGTCTTCACGGGTTTTTTTCTTCTTTTCCGCCATTTGACGCAGGGTTCATTTCGGTTATAATCTATACCCCCACACCAATGTATCGGTGGAAGGGGAAAAATGTATTACCAGAAGGAAAAATGAAAATGAAATCTATATCAAAAAGACAGTTTGCATTGGTGTGGGGGTAAATATGGCAAAGAGATTTGTCAGGGCGGTTTTTCCGGGTTCATTTGACCCGATAACCAACGGCCATCTGGACGTAATCAGGCGCAGCATAAAACTTTTTGACGAACTTATCATCGCTGTGGGCAACAGCCCTGTAAAAGAGCCGCTCTTTACTTCGCAAGAGCGAGTCGAAATGATAAAGCCGCTTGTTGCAGACATCCCAGCCGTAAGCGTCCAGAGCTATGATTGTCTGACTGTCGAATATGCCGCAAGCGTAGGCGCAACGATAATTTTAAGGGGCTTGCGAAATCTGACGGACGTTCAGTATGAATTTCAGCTTGCTATGACAAACCGTGCGGTAGCGGGTATTGAGACGGTTTTCGTTATGACCGGCGAGCAATACGGCTTTACAAGTTCGGCTCTTATCAGAGAGATTGCAGCGCTTGGCGGCAATGTATCGAACCTGATTCCACAGAGCGTCTATGAAAAACTGCAGAAAAGACTCGCCGAAAAAGGCGCTGGATAGGACCAAAAAAATTGTATACGATATCGGTAACAACAGACTTTCGTGCGGGTCATCAGCTTAAAATCGCTTCCACGACAGAACCGTATCACGTCCACGACTGGATAGTGGAAGCCGCTGTCGGCGGCGAAAAACTTGATGGAAATGAGCTGCTCTTTGACTTTAATAAACTAAAAAAGATTCTGGACGGTATAGTCAGCTGGCTTGACGGCCGAAAACTTGAAGACTGCCGATGCTTTGAAAATATGAATACTTCAGCCGAAAATGTTGCCCGATATATTTATGACAGTATAAAAAACCGCCTGCCGGAACGAATCAGCCTTTTATACGTAGAAGTAACAGAGACAGCAGGCTACCGGGCCAGATACAGCGAAAGGTTACCTGTTTAGTCTTTTTGTTTTATTGCCGATATTAGTAACGGTGCCAGGGCAGGACTTATACATAACTTATTTATAAGCAAAGACTTATGCAGTGTGAGATATGCAAAACCAGGACGGCTACGGTTCATCTGACCGAAATAGTTGACGGCCAGAGGACTGAAAGTCATTTGTGCCAGAGCTGTGCCCAGAAAGAGGGCATAACGATAAAAAGTCAGCTTTCGCTCAATGAGCTTTTAAGCTCTCTGATTGCTGCGCACCAGCAGACAGATGAGCAGCTCACAGATGAAGGCCGGACGAGCTGCCCTGTTTGCGGCATGACGATGGAAATGTTCCGCAAAAATGCCCTGCTCGGCTGTCCGAATGACTATGAAGTTTTCGGAAAGTTTCTGGAGCAGATTATAGAAAAGGCTCATGACGGTAATCTGACACATAAAGGCAAAATTCCTGCGGGTGCAACACCGCCTGTTCTGTGCAGCGATGCCGCGAAGGAGGAGCCTGTCCTGTGCAGCAATGCTGCGAAGGAGGAAGAAAAAATAAAAACTGAAAATGAAATTGAAACACTCAAAAAGCAGCTTGAAAAAGCCGTCCGTGATGAGGATTACGAACTTGCTGCAAAACTCAGAGACAGGTTGAAGGCGCTGCAATGAGACTTAATGAATTAAGTTCGAAACTTTCACAGTGGTTCAGCCCCCAGGCTCCTTTATCCGATATTGTGATATCGTCGCGCATAAGGCTTGCGCGCAATCTGTCGGGGCATAAGTTCATTTCCCGCTGTAATGATGAGCAAAAGCAGCAGATACTGCAAATCCTCAAGGAGACTATTCTTTCTCTCAGCGAGCTTGGCGATATTTTTTTTATCGATATAGCGCACGGCAGCAGCCTTGAACGAGATTTGCTCGTTGAAAGACAGCTTATCAGCCGCAATCTGGCAGCAGGAAAGGGGCCGCGAGGTGTTGTAATCGCGAAAAACGAACTTTTTGCCGCTCAGATAAACGAAGAGGACCATTTAAGGCTTGGCGTTTTGGCTGCCGGCCTTAATCTGGACAAATGCTGGCAGCGGATTAACGATATTGACGATGCCATCGGCAGAAAAATCGAGTATGCCTTTAGTCCGAAGCTGGGCTTTTTAACCGCCTGTCCTACCAATCTCGGCACCGGCATCAGGGTTTCTGTGATGCTTCATCTGCCCGGTCTCAAGATGACCGACCAGCTCAAGAAGCTGTTCGAGGCTGCAAAGGATATGAACCTTGCGGTTCGCGGCTTGTTCGGCGAAGGCACCGAGGCGGTCGGCGACTTCTTTCAGGTATCAAATCAGGTTACACTCGGCATCAGCGAGGAAAAAACTGTCGAGGAGTTCATGGCTGTGATAATCCCAAAGATTGTCGAATATGAAAGGCTTGCCCGCGACAGATTACTGGTAAAAGATGCCAATATTCTCGACGATAGAATTTCCCGTGCCCTGGCCGTACTGAAAAGCGCAAGACTCATCAGCTCGCACGAGGCAATGTTCCTTTTGAGCAATCTCAGAATGGGAATCAACATGGGCAGAGTCAAGGAAATCTCCATTGACACGATAAATGAATTGTTTTTACTTACCCAGCCGGCCCATCTTCAGATAAACAAAGGCCAAAATCTCGACGCCGAACAGAGAGATATTCTTCGCGCAGAGACCCTAAGGGCAAAGTTAAACTAAATCCGAAATCCGAATATCGAAATCCGAAACCCCAGAGAGATAGTCCAAGGGACATCTCACAGGGCAGGCAAATCCGAATTACCAAAACTCCAAAATGACCGAAACAAACTGTTTTGAACATTTGTATTTCGGATTTCGTGCTTCGAGTTTTCTCTTCTGACTCCTATATTCTTAGTGCCTTTGTGCCCCCCGCTTTCGCGGGGGCGGGCTTTGTGGCTACAATTTTTAATTTCTTCTTACCTCGCTTCCGGCGTAAGCTGGAAGGCTCTTATGGCAACCCTGTTATTGGCAGTCGTTACGCCGCTGCGGTCGAGAATTACGATGTATCTTTTCTGCGGACCATCTGTGCCGATTCGCACCAGTATATAAGCGGTAAACATATCGCTGCGGACCGTTACAAGGTCGCTGATTCGGGCGAAAATCAAATCGCGCTCCTCAAAATCATCTATTGCTCCATCACTGCCGGTCAGGTCGGGAAATCCTGTCTGGTCATTGCCGTCACGACTGTAATAATCAATACTGTAATCCCGATGATTGACATTCGGGTCTCCGACATTCACTAACTCGCCAACGCTTCTAAAACCGGCAGCGCCCGGCCGATTACTGTAATTAGGGTCGCCGCTCGGCACCGCGGTTTTATCCCTATAAGCAATTATCGCTTTGGCGAGATTGGCATCGTTGTAGTCATTTTTCCTCTGCGAAACCCACGGCAATTGTGCCAGCACAAACGCTGGTGCGGTGTTGATATTTATCCTGCCTTTAATCCTTCTCTCGTCGGCATAATTGGGGTCCGTCGGATGGAAATTGTACGGGTCGATAACAGTCAGGTATTTGAAAATCTGCTGGAAACTCGCCAGATTCAGACGCACTTCAGATTCCGTATTATTAACACCATTATAACCAATTATACCGTTCGAGTCGCCATTAAGTTTATAATAAGCCCCTTTGCGGAAAATCATTCCTATTTGGCCGATGTTTGTAAAATCGCTGTTTGCCGGATGTGCCTGAATATAAATCGAATCTCCATTAGTATAAGCATTATCAGTTCCAAGCGTTGGTGAATAATCGTTAGTTGTGTCCCACAAACGCCTTATACATTTAGGCTGCGTAATATCTCTTTGGATACTATGACTATTACCATCGGGTGTCATCCAGCCGCTTGGAACACCAACAGAATCAACCACAACGTTAACGTCATTAACATCGCGTGTTAACAAAATCGTATTGCCGCCGCTAAAAATGGCAGAATTAGGTTCACCCATATCCTGGATTGAAGCGCCAGAATTCACATCCAGCGGGGTATCGGCATCCTGCCATCTTATAACATAATACTGCTTCGACCCCGACCAGTTAACATCATATTGTGTGCCATCAATAAAAAGCTTCCATCCATTAGGGTCATTATCTTCAGGATAAGGCTTATAAAGCTCAATCGCATAAGAGTTCCCATCACACGGGTCGCCTCTGTATGCCAGTTCCGATATATAAATGCATGGCCGCTCAAAACCGTAATAAGTAACACCATTCACATCAATGGCAGTAACATTTGAATCATTGTCCCGATAATCAATTATATTGACTGCGATTTGGGCAGCAACACCCGGAGCAAAGCCCATTTTGGTAAATACCTTATTAACATCATAAACATTAGCATCATTTATATTAAGCATTTTTGTACCGTCAGGCTTGATAATCCTGTCAAGACTTAAGGATGTCAGCAAATGTCTTCGGTCGGCCTTGCAGTCATTAGGTTCCGTAATTCTTCTCTGCCAGTCCCTTAGCCGCCAATTGGAGGCACAAGGGTTACTCGCGTTAGAATCTGTACCATCATACAGATTGCCAAAATTTCTCTCACCTGCGCCTTCAGCCGTGTACGGCAGATTCACTTCAAAACGAGAAATAATTTTGCCGTCGATACAATACCTGTATCGCAGTTCAAGCTCATCTGATATATCAAAGGGAAGATAATTGCCGTCCGGCACGACATTATAATTCCAGATAACATATTCCTCATACCTTGTCCAGTCGTTCGGCTCACTGCCGCAGCGAGCCTTATGCAGTTTGTCGATAGTGTCGGTTCCCTTCAAAAGGCCGGCAAGATTTATCTGCATTTGTCTTGAGCCGTCAATTTTATTTGCATCATTGCTGTTGGCATCGAATGAGTGGGCGGTATTGATATTGACCATCCCGCCGTTGTCGATGACCCTTACCGCAGCATAAATCGGCCTGCCTTTGGATGTGTGTAAATCTGTAAGTTCAAACCATTTTGAATCGGCTATACCGTCGCCGTCGGCATCAGATGATTGTTCCTGAAGACTGCCGTTTGGATCAACTCTTATATCAGGATACTCACGGACAACATCAGGATTATAGGAAATATTGTGAGGCATCACATTGACATCATGGCATTGGTAGCTATGATTTCCCAAAAACCCCGTTACATCGCTTATTTGCCGCCATTTGTATGAATATGTATCATCAGTTGGGTCAAGTGGTGTTCCTTTATCATCAACAACAACATACGGCTCAATGCTTGCCAGCCAGGTATCGTAAACGTCTGGATAATCATAATAATCATAATATTGCGGATAAGTAGCTTTAGGATAAACTGCTTCTGTCGCGACGCCGGGTGTGTCGAAGACAAGCTCTCTATTGATAATCTCAATAATGGATTTAACCGCTGAATCGAGCATTTTGTTGTCTGCGATATTGCTCGTAGAGGCCATATCCATCCGGGCGACAGCGACAAACATCACGGCAATTATCGAAAGCAGCACAGTCAGAACCACCGTCATTATGAGGGCGGAACCGGATTTTCCTGCTTCTAATCGTTTTATTTTTTTCTTTGTCATTTTTCTGTTCTCCTTTATTTAGGAGCCGGTTGCGTATTTCGTTCATAGGTTGCGATGCTCGTTTCGTCTTTCGTCTTACGTTAAACGTAACCGATACGAGCTGCGCAACCGCAACCGTTTAACGTTATTTTCCAATATAAACAATATGTTCAAACCTTCTGCCGTTTTTGATGATGCCTTTGGAGTCGGAAAGAGTAAATTCAAATTTAAGAGCCTTCGGCCAAGACGATTGATTAGAAGGCGTCCAGTAGGCAAGGTACGGTGTTGTGTTTTCAAAATTTGGATCACCTCTGGGATTATTTCTTCCAAACCATTCTATCCGGTTAGGGTCAGGCCATGACGATTTATCAGATGTCCATTCAACTTTAAAACTGCCGACATGCTGAGCCAAAAGTCTTCTGGCATCGTTAGAATCATAAGTTATATCAATACGAGGCCTATTACTGGAAACTACCAGACAGGGATCTTCCCCCAAATCTCTTATAATATCGACCTGGCAGGCTGCAAAGCTGGCATCATTATAATCTATGTTGGAAACACCTGAAGTTAAAAGCAGCATATCCAGCGCCAAATTATTCGGGTCATTTCGCGATGGGCCGAAATAAATACGGGCAATGTTTGACCTGTTGGGATCATGCCAGGACTGGAAATCGCCTGTACTGAAAAAATACAATGCGCTGTTTGAGTCATCGGACCATAAAACCAGATACCCGTCCGTTCGCAGACCGGCAAAATCAATGTTAATCTGGTCTGTAATTGCCCGCAGGGTGCGCATAATCTCGGCAGTAGCCCCGGCGGTCCTCTGGGCATCCATCGAATAATGAAAAACAATACCCGAGGCCGCAAGCACAGCCGCAAGCAAACCGACCGCAACCAAAAGCTCAGATATTGTAAACCCCCTCACCAATTTCCTAAAGGCGAGGAAGTTTGATATTTTTCGACATTTCTGCATATTTTTTCTCTATTCACCCACAACCCGAATTGGTGTGGGGGTAAATGCTTTTCTCATTTTTTTTAGCCACCAAGGCACTCCGTTAGGAGTCCTAAGGACAAAGGCACAAAGTTTTTTTAATTACATCTTTTCTTCGTGCCTTGGTGTCTTCGTGGCTCCTTAAAATCTTATTATTCTTTGAAAGACCTCAATATCGGCATTTTTCCCGCCACCGGTATTAGGATCAGGCGGCGGAATAAACCAGATACTATTCGGATCATCGGCATCCTGGTCCAAGTTTCTGTCAAGCGTGATAACATTCGCATCAGCATTATTAATCCTGTCCACAACACGGTATAACCGCCCGGGAATATTATTACCGAGTACGAGTATTGTCGTCGGCGGATTGACGTACTTCGCCTTTCCATATAAAACTTTCAACATATTATTCGGTTCTCCCGGGACTTTTTGTACATTCACATCAATAACTCTGGGCCTGCTGGATGAATTGGGGTCGTAGCAATAGTATGGGTCATGCCAGTAGTATGTAAGATTCGGCGATGTCTTTCTGGCCACAAAAACCGTAACCTGATACTGCGTGTCGCACGGGTCAGAATTCAGCTTTTTACACAGGGCTGACCAGTAATACTGGCGATTGCCCATCGCAGGGTCAACAGGCGGATATGAAAATTCGTTGGGATTGATTTCGTTAATATCGGGAAATAAATCGTAGTTACGGAGAAAACCGGAATTACTGCCCAAACACGGGTCATTATGGGCCTGCTCATAATCGAAAATCCACTGATAGTACGATGAATCGAAAGGATTTTCATATCCGTAAAGCTGAATCTTTGCAAAGGCCTCATCGGCGACAATCGCGGCCATTGTCCTTTCGGACGCAACAGAAGTCAGGTAAATCCCGACCGGAAACATCGTGGCTATTAACATCATTCCAATAGACAGTATGCCAACGGCCATCAATACTTCCGTAAGAGAAAAACCGTTATGTTTAAATTTCTTAGCCACTAAGGCACCAAGACACAAAGAAAATTTTCAATTTTTTATAAGCTCGCCGGTATAGGGATTGACATACACAGGCTTAAGTCCATCCAGATAAATGATTTTTTGACTGCTTGTCGTCATCTTTTCAAATTTTTCCTTGTCATATATATAAAATTCCCTGCGACTATTCTCAACGCCTATGCCAGAATCATCGTGATTATCCTCAAGAAACATTCCTGTCGGTGGGTCGTTAAAAATAGTTTCATTGTTATTGTTGTCTTTTCTTCTACATCTTACTTCTTGAGTGACAAGTCTTCCCGTGGGAGAAAACACAATTGAAAAAGTCGAGGTATCAGTAATATTAACGTTATCACTCAAATCTGTTTCAACCAATGGGTCTTCATGAAAGGGATTACCACAAACTTGCGATGTACGTTCACGCCTCCTAATTTTATCAATCACATTAATATTTTCCGGCAGTTTTATTGGCTTATAACCTTCCACTGCAACAAAACCACACACCCAATTAGTTTGATCTCTGCCACCATAAGCAATAAAAATCATATATTGATCAGATTGTAGTGCATTTCCGGCTTTTTGGAATCTGACGCCGGCGTAATGGCCGTTCTTGATTGCCAATGTTCTTGCGGTCGAAAGGGCTGCGCTAATCATTCCTTCGGCGCCGGTAGAGTTAAAAGACTTCTGCATCGCGTTTATGCCAGGTATCGCAAGAACAACAAGCATTGCGATTATCGCAAGCACAACAAGCATTTCGACCAGCGAAAAAGCTGTCTTTTGTTTTCGTTTCCCTTCGACAGGCTCAGGACAGGTTTTTTTAATCACAGATTTCACGGATTACACCGATTATTTTAATTTCTTCCCTATTTCCCTACTTCCTTTTTCTTAGTGCCTTCGTGCCTTTGTGGCTAACGGCTGCTGATATTATCAGTGGGTTCATTAAAATCCTTGTCCGGCCCGGCAGATATAACAAGCGGAAAATTATCGCCCTGCTCGTATGTATACCTTAACGGATATTTCCACGGGTCAATAATATGTATCAGCGGATAACACTGTTCGGTAATGTTACTGTGAATAAAATATTCTTTGCCCATTTGGCCTTTGTTGGTAAGCAGCGAACGATTTATGGAATCGACAATCTTTTTGCCGGCCGGGAATTGATTCAGAAAATAATACAATGCTTCGCTTGATGCATATATATCGTTATAGTCGCCGGTACCCAAATCGGTGGTGCACCTGTTATCCGCCTTAACAACACCATTAACATCTGACTGAATGTTTGGTTCGCCGTAATTTTTATCAGCCTCGAAAGGGAAATGCCCGTAAAAGTCGTGATACTGCTCAAGTGCGGTGCAGAGAATTTCTATCGTTGATTTGGTAAGCCTTATTTTGGATTGTGTTTCAAGATAATTGCTTACAGAATACAGCCCTGCCGCCAGAATCGCTATTATCGCAACAGCGACCAGAATCTCCACGAGCGTCAGGCCGTATTTGTTTTGTTTTCTTTTCATTGTCAAATGCAACCAATCGCATCACTTAACCGGGTAAATTAGGGTCAAAATTACAAATATCATCTTTCGTGCCGTATAAACCGTCGGAGCCTGCGGAAATCAGGAGAAACGAATCCGGGCGCACAGGCCTTCTAAAGTTCCCAATCATCCGGTCTCCGATAAAACCATAAAACGTGCCATTAAGCGGATGTTCTTTCCCGTCGGCTATGCTTTTGAGCATAATAAGAAAATAATTATCCCTGTAGTTATAGATGTTCATTGCATGGTTAATCGGTAAATCGGTAGGAAGGTATGGAAAAAGCTCCGTATTTTCCGGGGAAGGGTTTGCCCGAAAATACAGGACAGGCGAACCGACTTTATATGTTTTTTCCATCCCGCCGATTTCTATTTTTCTGCTTACAGCGGTAAAAACATCACAAATAACATATCTGTCCGATACCAAATAGTCGGAAGGATAAGTGTTTCGATTAAATATCTGGCGTGGCGTAAATACGCCGATATTTGTCCTGTCAAGATAAGGCTCTTTGCGTTCACTCAGACTCGTATCCCTCCGTGGATCAGTCATCCCGGCAAAGGTATAAAGTTTGGATGCATCGGGAATGGTGTTATCTTTGCCTTCGTTTCTATAAATCGACTTCTGATGAAAACCAAGCAGGTCCTGGCCGAACATCGCTTCGGCAAGAGTTTGAGCGCCACAGTAGGGAAAACAATCACTGTCAGCCGGGTCATTTGAGCCGTGCGACGGCGGATATTCGCCGAAATCGTTTTTGTAGAGATTTATGCCAACGTCGATACTGCCGAGTTGTGCCTTCTGCTTGGTTTCCTTGGCGAGCTTTTTTACCTGAGCCAAGGCCGGCATAAGAACCCCTATAAGAATTACGATTATCGCAATCACCGTCAAAAGCTCCGGCAGCGTAAACCCCCTCACCAATTTGTTTAAGGCAGGGGATTTATCCCCACCACCAATGTATTGGTGTGGGGATTTAGCTATTTGCCCATAAACTTGCTTCTGCCTATTTTTTACCTGTTCACCCACAATACAAATTGGTGCGGGGGTAAATGCCTTTTTAGCCACTAAGTCACGAAGACACGAAGTTTTTAAATAATTATTTCTTTTTCTTAGTGCCTTAGTGCCTTTGTGGCTACTTTCTTTTTCGGTTTTCATATCTTTGCCCTTCTACTTTTTAGTCACTAAGTCACGAAGACACAAAGTTTTTAAATATATATCATTTTTTCTTGGTGCCTTTGTGCCTTCGTGGCTACGTCTACTGACTAAAATTGTAAATATCATCAGGCGTTCCAAATATGCCGTCGAAACCGGCTGAAATAAGTATGTAGCTGGTCTGATTGTAGGGTCTTACCAGAGTCGTTATCTTGGAATTTGTAATCGCATCATAAAACTTAAATCTTAGGCCAGTCGGTACGTCGGTGTAAAAATTATGCGGTTTGCTCTGGTCCATTATTGTACCCAGCGCCAGCAATTCCTCATTATCCAGACTGTTAAAGATACTTCTCGCAGCCTCGGCAGCACTTACACCATTGCCGCCGTCGGGAGAGGAAGGAGAGGAGTTGTAAAATTCCCTTGATGTAACATTTGCCCTGTAATAAAGAATGGGGGTTCCGGCCTTTACCTGCTTACCATTTGGTAAGGATATTGTCTTTACACGATAGGAATCAGTAAGAACAGGGGCAGGAGAGCGCCCCGGGTCAATGGTGCCGGTCCTGTTAAGGTTGCCGGGGTAGACATTGATGGTGGTGTCATATAACTGCCTAATCTGAAAGGCTTCGACACTTTCAGGATTCAAATAAGGACCCTTTCTGCGGTCAAGACTAGCCTTAATATCCGTCGAATTCTTTGGGGGTTCTTCACTGGAGTATATACACGGGTCCGACTGATCCGCCTGTGCATCCCAGTGTGTCCACGGGTCAAACCCGAGAAAATCTCTGCCGATAAGGGCTTCAGCAAGATGATGAGCGCCTACAGTAAAAGGAGCGGCGTCCGGTTCGCCATCTGTAGAGGGCCGTATAGTAGAATCGGGATACTGTTCCTGCTCGCCGGCATAAGTTTCCATAGCAGCATCAATACTATGAAATTGCGCCTTTTGTCTTGTATCCTTGGCAATTCTCCGCACCATACTAAGGGCCGGCACCAATAGACCAATTAAAAGCGCTATAATGCTCATTACCGTCAGAAGCTCAACGATTGTAAACCCCCTCACCAATTTGCACGATGCAGGGGATTTATCCCCACCACCAATGTATTGGTGTGGGGATTTAGATATTTGCCGGTCAATCTGCTTTTGCATACTTTCTGCCTTTTCGCCCACAATACAAATTGGTGTGGGGGTGAACCCAAATTTTTTCCTTTTCGTTTCCATTTTATAACCTTTCAATAATAACTGTTTTTATTTTTTTAACCGCGGATTTCGCGGATTACACCGATTTTTAATTTATTTCTTTTTTCTTTTTCACCTGTTCCACTGTTCACCTACTCTCACTATCACTGCCCTTCAAGCCAATTTTCAGTAAAAACGGCAAGGTCAAGAAAGTCAACTGTGCCGTCTTTGTATATATCTGTTCCATCACAATCGTTATTCAGATTGCAATCTATCCTAAGCCACCACTGGGCTAACCAGGCAAAGTCCACAAAATTAACGCCATCCGGACAAGCAAAATCGCCCAGCGGAAATTGCCAATAAAATTTTGGATAGTACAAACCATTGACACACATCCGCCAGGTATCATTTGTACCATTAGCTGTTTCACCGAGAAAATCCCAATGGGCATTAAGAAATGTATTTATATCCTGCATTTGTGCGGTGGTCTTGCCAATGCCGCCGCCGCTTGTCGTTCTGCCGGAAGTGTTGACGTCCCAGAAGGAATCATTAACATCGCCATAATTATATCCCACCAGACCCCCGACATAACTGCCGCCTCCAGTTACCACGCCTGTAGAATAGCAGGTGTTAACATCGCTGGCAGAAGAAGAATTACTTCCCACAAGGCCACCGACAGAACCGCTTCCGCTGACCGCATCCATAGAATAGCAATCAATAATGCTGCCGTAATTACCTCCAACCATACCGCCGACATAACTGCTGCTTCCAACAACTTTTCCAGTAACATAACATTCGGTAATAATTCCATAATGGCGTCCGACCAGACCGCCGACATAATTGCTTGTTGCGGCTATGTTGATGTCTTCAACTCCCAGGTTGAAAATCTGGCCGCCGAGGCCGGTCGCACCAGTGCGGCCGAACAAGCCGACATTGATACTGCCATTTATAATCGCGTTGTAAATAATATACCCATCACCGTCAAAGACTCCCGTAAAATTGGTGGTAGCGTTGCCGACAGGCGTTAATGCAACCCCCTGTAAGTTTATATCAGCTATCAGGATAAAATGTTTATCCCAATCGTTCGGACAATTCATCAGGTCATTCCAGTCGGAAACAGTGCCAATCTGACATGGGTCGGCCTCTGTACCAGAGCCGCCGGAGTAGGCATAAACAGGTGAAAACAAACAGAAAATAAGACCAACTACTGCCCACATTTTTCGATATTCACTTAACATAATTAAGTCCTCCTTATATCTTTCTTTCTATATTCACCGGTAAAAACTTATTACCACTGATTTCTAATATTTATTTCGTATTTCGTTCATCGATTGCGCTGCTCGTTTCGTTCTTCGTTATGCGGTTGCGTATTTAACGACGCTCTATGGTTAACGCAACCGATACGAGCCTCGCAACCACAACCGTAAGACGTATTCTTAAAAATCTTAAATTTTCAATATTAAATTTTAAATTACATCAGAGACGTAATAATCCTTATCATCGGCAAAAAGATTGACAGCACTATCGTGCCTACGGTGCTGCCGAGTATGAGAATCATCACCGGCTCGAGCAGCGACATTAAAGAACCAACCAGCACATCCACCTCTTCATCAAAATTGTTCGCAACCTTTATAAGCATCTTGTCCATATCGCCGGTTTCCTCACCGACGTCAATCATATTCACCACCAGGCTGTCGGTAGTCTTGGACTGTTTGAGCGGATTTGCGAACGTATCGCCCTGACGGATTGCGTTGTGCACCTTGTGAAGCGCGGCCGCATAAACCTCATTGCCGGCGGTTTCAGCAGTGATGTTTATGGCCTCGAGTATCGGCACACCTGCACCGATAAGCGTGCCGAGCGTTCTGGTCCAGCGGCCGACAGAAGTCTTGTAAACAATCCTGCCGACAACCGGCATCTTGATATAAATGGTGTCAAGTATCATCCTGCCGAGCGGAAACTGTCTTACAAGCCGCAGCAGAAAAATAATTGCTATCGGTATCGCAATCATCACCGCCCAGCCATATCGAAATGCAATCCAGTTGCTGACAGCCATAAGGCCGCGAGTAAGGGCGGGCAGGTCACCACCGGCCATCTCCTTGAGAACCTCGCTGAACTTTGGAATAACCCCAATCATCAATCCCATAACTATAGCAAAAGCAGCGGTCATAACCACGACTGGGTAGACCATAGCACCCTTAACCTTGGCCTTGAGCCGCTGAGCCTTTTCCATAAAGTCCGCAAGTCTTGCCAGAATGACATCAAGCACACCGCCGACTTCGCCTGCCGCGACCATGTTGACAAAGAGTTTGTTAAAGGTGCGCGGAAATCTGCCGAGCGCCTCCGACAAAGTCGCTCCGCCTTCTATATCATCCGCCACATAACCAATGACACGTTTAAACGTGCCGGGCTTCTGCTGCTCTTCGAGAATGCGCAGCGAACGAAGAATCGGCAGACCGGCATCCTGAAGCGTCGAAAGCTGGCGTGCAAACTGCGTAAGCTGCTTTACTCCTACTCTGCCGCCCGCACCGCGGCGCGTTTTGGGTTTGGCTGCTGCAGCCTTTTTTTCACGAGCCCCGCCCTTCGGTTTGGGAGGCTTGGTGGGGAAATAACCCATGTTTCGTATTTTGCTCAGCGCCTCTTCACTACTAAGAGCCTCTATCTGGCCATTGACCTCCTGGCCCTTCGAATCCAACGCTTCATATTGAAAAACCGGCATGTTTCACCTTTTCCAATTTTGAATTACTTATACCTCTTCCATGACCGTTTCCTTGACAACCTCTTCAATGGTCGTCAGGCCGTTATATATGGCATTAAGACCTTTCTCACGAAGCATCCTCATCCCGCCCTTTCTGGCAGCGTTACGCAAAACGTTTGTAGAGGCATGATTCATCACCAGCTCCCGCATCTCATCGTTAAAGGTCATTATCTCAAATATCCCCATTCTGCCCCTGTAGCCGGTATTGTTGCACCGGTCGCAGCCGCGGCCGTAATAAAATGTCTTGCCCCGCACAACTTCGGGCGTCAGGTCAAGTTCCAAAAGCTGTTCTTCTGTCGGCTCATAAGGCTCTTTGCAGTTCCTGCAAATCTTGCGAACAAGCCTCTGAGCAATAAGACCTTCGAGAGTCGCCGTAATCAAAAACGGCTCCAGACCAAGGTCCAGAAGTCTTGCTATCGCACTGGGAGCGTCATTGGTGTGAAGGGTCGTAAAGACAATGTGGCCTGTAAGTGATGCCTGCGCCGCAATCTCAGCTGTTTCAAGGTCACGAATTTCGCCGACAAGAATAACATCCGGGTCCTGACGCAAAATATGCCTCAGGCACCTTGCAAACGTCAGACCTATATCCGGCTTCATCTGCACCTGAATAATGCCGTCAATGTCGTATTCGACAGGGTCTTCGGTGGTAATCAGCTTGCTGTCGATTGTATTGAGCTCCTTAAGCGCCGAATAAAGCGTCGTCGTCTTGCCGCTGCCGGTCGGGCCTGTTACAATAATAATTCCATTGGGTTTCTGTATCAGTTGGCGGGTTATCATTAAATCATTTGAATCCAGTCCAAGATTATCGAGCTTCAAATCGAGCTGCGACCTGTCAAGAACACGAAGCACCACGCTTTCGCCGAACATCGTCGGCAGAACACTCACACGAAGGTCAACAGGATTGCCCTGAACCGTCAGCGGAATTCTGCCGTCCTGCGGCAGTCGTCTTTCCGCTATATCGAGATTTGCCATAACCTTTATTCGTGAACTTAAAGCCACGGCAATATGCTTGGGAGGCGGAACCATCTCATAAAGCACACCGTCAATACGATACCGCATCTTGAACTCCGTCTCGAAAGGCTCAAAGTGAATATCCGAGGCCTTGTCCTTGATAGCTTGCAGTAGAACAAGGTTAAGAAGCTTCTTTACAGGGTTGGACTCCGCCAGTTCCTTGAGCTCATCGAGGTCTATACTCTGGTCTCTGCCCTGAAACTCCGCCAGAAAATCATCATGTTCCAACTCGCCTATAAGGTCATTGATACTCTCCTCTTCCTTTGAATAGTATTTCTTGAGAACCTCATCAAGGTCGGCTGGGGAAGCAACCTTTGCATTGACCTTAAAACCCATCAGCGTACTTAAATCATCGGTCGCCTTGAAATTATCAGGA
>Ga0315294_10000509_pt1 | contig 42078 bp, 50 predicted proteins | sample YL17G13_40_MG_FD_203626 | JGI IMG/M metagenome (GOLD analysis project Ga0315294, IMG submission 203626) | Sediment microbial communities from Yellowstone Lake, YNP, Wyoming, USA - YL17G13_40 | ecosystem: Environmental > Aquatic > Freshwater > Lake > Sediment | place: USA: Wyoming | collected... | reverse complement strand
TAATGGTAAATGTGCAGTTTTTCCAGCACCTTGTAAACCATGACCACGAGCCTCATGTTCTACAGTATCTAAATTAAATTCTCTACCCCGACCTAATGTAACTGTTCCTGGGTTATATTCTGGATTTAAAAATTCATTATCACGTATAAGATAAGGTCCTGTTGGACTTTCTGAACCAAATAAAGATAATGGGGCACTTTCTGAATTAACATCGTAATAAGGATTATAATTACCAGAATAATGTGCATTTTCTATTGGAAAAAAATTGGCTTCTTTTTGAAAACTAGGAGTGTTTGGATCACCCCGACCATGGTCTAAATAGAAACCTGCTTTATTTTTTCTTAAAGCTGTATTAACTTCTCTTGTTCTATTCATTACCATATAATCTAATTGCTCTTCAGTCAGATTAGGATCTGCTCTTCTAAACTGTTGCTTTAACCTACTCATACCTTCAGGAGATCTTAGATCCTCCATTATTTTATGACCTTGAGTTATTATTGTATTATCAGCATCTTCAGCTAATTGTTCAAATGATTTAGCACCATTTTTTTTATTATAGTTACTATAATCAGTTAAATACTTTTGATAAGGATCTATTTCCTCAGCTGTTGAATTTGCAGGTACTACATTTGTATTTTTAAAAAAATCTTCACTATTAGCAGTATTAATCTTAGAAGAATTTACAGTTGTAGGTTTAGGAACTTTTTTATATCCTCTTAACCAATCCTCTGTATAAAAATTAGCTTCATCTAAAGATATAGGTCTTTTAGATACAGCATAACTTTCAATATTAGTTGGTGGAAGTACTCCTCTTACATATTCACCTGTATTTGGATCAAAAACTTTACTATATTTTCCATTTGCTTTTGCTACAAAAGGAACATCTGTAACTTCTGCAATATATGGACCAGGATAACCTTGCCCTGTCATAATTCTTTTACCAGCTTGATTTAAAGTCTCAGGGTTATATCTACCCCAATCTAAAGGAACTCCTTTAGAAAAATACATTTCAGAATTAGCAGGTTTTCTTAAATTTAATCTACTTACTCTACCATCAGATAAAAGAGTATTTCCCATACCAGGTTTAGCTAATTCACTATAAGCTTGCCCTGCTTCACTTTGACCAAAACCTTGAAGCATACCTGTTTCTTGATTAACTATATTTTGAAGGTTTGGACTCCTATGATAATAAGCTTCAGGATTAGGTTTAAATGCCCAAGGGTTTATTTTATATGTATCTTTTAAAGGAGTTTGCGTTGTTAAATAATTACCAACTTGATTAGCATCTTGCATTACACTAGATATCCCTTTAGAAGCACCATGTACAAATGGAAGCATATCTAAACCTGTAATTGCTGTTTCACCAGCAGCATTGCTTATATTTCCCCATGTAGGATTATTAATTACATCTTGCCATGAATTAACTACTTTAGGAATATTTTTTGCCCCATGATATGCAAACCCTGCATTGATAAGATTGCTAGCTGTAAGTCCTGGCACACCACCTATTGAAGTTTCTAAAGCTGGAGCAATAGCTGCAGCAGTTCTAGATATAGCAGGAATACCAGCTGCCATACCTCCTGTAAGAATAGCACCTGGAGCCATCATCACAGGATTGGTAATTAAGTCTTTTGTGCTTTTTACTATTTGAGGTTTTACTTGGTTTTCCCAAGATTTTTGTTTTTGTGCAGCAGTCCATTGTCTTTTGTCTGTAGCAAGTCTTTTATCCTCTTCTGATACATTTGTCCATTCACTTTGAGGAAGTTTAATTAATGCACCAGAATTAGGATCAACACCAAATCTACCAGTCATAACTTGTTGTCTAACTTTAGCATCCCATTTTTGATTACCTGTACTAGTCCAATTAGCATGATTATCAAACCAATCTTTATTGTTCTTCATACTAACATATCCTTGAGGATTAGTCTTAGAATATGGTTTATTAGGATCACCAGTTTGTTGACCAACTTCTGCTTTAGGAAGCTTAGAATAATAATAATTTTGCAGGATGGAATCTTTTCTCATACTATCTAAATGATTGTTGAATTTTTTGGTTAGAAAGTTTAAAGAAGAATTTAATATTTCCATTAAGCTTTCTTCTCAAAAACACTTTATTTATCATATGTCTAAACTTCTTACGTTCCAATGGAGACTTATTGTAGTTTATATATGTAGGATTTATTTTAAATGAATAACCATTTGCATCACTGTTAAACATAGGAATGTTTGGAATATCTGGCATATTAAGAGGAAGGAACTCACTCCTATCAGCTGTTACATCCCAGAATTGATTAAACCTATATTTATTTTCTTCTTTAGCATATAGAATGTCTATATAATCTGTAAACACTCTTGGGTAGTTAAGAAGATCTATAGGATTGTTTTTAGGTTTGATGTTAAGTTGTAATACACCACTCACTTGTTCTGAGTTATATATCATAGCTTCATCAAAGTTTCTATCCAATACATGAAACTTATCTTTACAATCATTGTAATATTTATAAGCTTCTAAAACATATTCAATACTTCTTAGTGTAGTTACTGTCTGCCCTGTAGAAGAAACAAATTCAACTTCCCATGGATGATCCACTCCATAAAAATTACAATATGAATCACATCTTATATTATGTTTCCAAATTGATTTACCATTTACACTCATAAAATGAGATCTACCTGGAAGTAAGAATGTAGGAATCCAATCATGGAAACTCACCCAAGTTTTAGATTTAGGATCATATGATATTGTCCAACTAGCATTTTCAAATGCTTGAGCATCTCCTAAAGAATAATATCTTTTAGCACCATTTACATTTGTATAAAAACCTTCTTCATCATAACTAAGATCTAAAATAGGTTTATAATCTTTCTTAGTTATGTAGATTATTTCATTTGTATTATCATAAATAGTTTGCACTCCCACCCCTATTACAGGATTATCTAAATGAGGATATGTAGGGAATTGAGTAGCAATGTATGATGGAAGATATTTAGCAAACCACCATTTCATACCCATATTTGAAATCTCAGATAATTGACCAGCATACTGAAATACTTTTCCTTGATTTTGGCTCACCCAAAATACACCATGCAATGTAGCACATATAGAATACCTGTTTTGACAAGATGCATATTCATAAGACTCATCAGCATTCACTATGTTTTGCATAGGTTGATTAAATAATCCAGCATCTCCTAATGTTACTTTCAATCCTTGATCTGTTTCTAATTGATCCACTCCCATAAACAACATGGGACTTTTACTTTTAAACATTATAATAGCACCTGTTTTATTCATTTGTTTTACAGATGTCAATTGAGTTTGGAAGTCTTTATAATTAAACGGAAGAAATGTTCTCCAATGATCAGCAATTGTTTCATCTGCTTGAGGAAGTGAATAAGACATTTTACCTGGTCTATATGAATAACATAATGCAGAATCTAATGGGTAGTATGTTCTTGGAAGCATTGTTCCCCAAGATACATAGTTATTATAAAGTTTGGTTATACTTAAAGCATAGTCATATTTATAATAATTACCAGCTCTTACGTGATCACTTCTAAACATTGATCTAAGATCAGCAAATTTATAAACATCATAATGTCTTTTTTCTATGTCATCATCCCAATCTCTGTATGCTAAATTTACTTCTGATTCTACAAAGAAATCACGTACACCAGAATTAAATAAATAAAAATATCCTTTCTTGATATATATAACATCAGACACTCTCATATCAAGAGCTCTCCATACATGAGATTGATCTAACAGCTTTCCTTTATATTCACTATTAGCCACCCAGAATCTTGCATAAGGAATGTTTTGATATTCTGTATAGTCATACTGATATTCATCTGGTTGATCAAACAACCAATCATTAAAGAAAAAGAATGTATTCTTTTCAGTGAATCTATTTATATAAATATCTCCACCAAAATAAACCTCAGATGTATATTTATTTGTTTTCTTTGGTTGTGTATATCCTACACAAGTACTAACAGGCATTTGTTTAATAGATTCAAGCTGACCATACTGACTTGGAATAGCCACCTTTAAAGCACCATAATGAGAAACAATAGGTGTTGCTTGATTTATATTAAGTTTACCATGGGATGATTTACTTAAAATATATCTACTACTATCTACTGTTGATATTGGGTTTTCAACTTCTGTAGATGTCTGAAGAGTTACATAACTACTTCTATTAAGATTATTTATTTGATACTCTAGATTAAAAGCCTGTACAACAGGATCAATATACATTGATTCTACAATTTGTTTTCTTCTTCTACCAGCTGGAGAACTTTGAAAGTTATTATAAAAACCATGTGAATTAAATTGAGCAGCAAATTGTTTTTTAGGAACCATCACTAACATCAAATCTAAAAGCTTTTCTTTTTCAAGATCTGCAAATGTTGAAAATGTTGTAACTAATTCAGCAGCTTCAGCTAACCATCCTGCAGTTTGAACACCATATAAAACAGCATTAAGAATGTTAGCAATTGGTGTTGATGTAGATGCTCCTCCTATAGAATCAGGATAATATGGTACTGGAGGAAGAGGTCCAACAGTAAATCCTAAAGAATTTTTATCAGTACCTGCAATAGTAATACCTTTTGTAAATAATGTTGTAGCATTAACAATACCTGCAATAGTTCCTATCACTGTAGCAAAATCTGTTAAAAGTTTAAACTTAGGATGTTTATAAGCATATTCAAAAAATCCATTAGAAGTTCCTGAAGTTTCACCATAAATCTTAAGTTCATTCACTGCTAAATATGGACGAGAGAATGTAGTTTCAGGACTATGAAAAGAAAGAATATCTTTCTTATATTTTTTCATAGTGGCTGTGTCTACATTCACTTGACCAGTTTCTCCACCTATCTGTTCAATATTGGTTAAATAGTCATCACCTCTTAAATCATTATATGGATAGTTTTGAAATAATCCTTTCGTTGTATTTCCAGGAATATCATATTCTCTCATGTTATTAAGAAGACCTTTTGCTACAATAGACTTTTGACCTTCACGTGAACCACGAAGAATTTCATATCCCACTATATTTTCTATAGGAAGTCCATTGATGTCTAAAGGATGTGTTATATTTTCAAATTGTACACCAAGAAGTGTAATAAGATTTCCAGCATCACTAAATGTATTTAACAATGGGTCTACAGTTTCATCTGGAAACTTATGATGTCTTATTGGGTGACCACACAATGTTCTCCATATATCAAATCTATCTGCAGGATAATATTCTGCACTTTCCCAATAAGCCATATCACCAGATGCAATTACATTTCCTCCATCAGATAAAGAATAATTTGCCATACTAGTAACTGTTCCTGTGTTATCCACTTGCCAGTTTTTTACTTGCTCTCCTTGAAGAATTTCAAAAGCATCTGCTGTACCGTTTACATCTATCTCTGATCCTACAGCTACTCTACCTGGGATATGATAACTTTCAGATTTATCTCCTGTATTATACACCCATCTTATAAAGAATGCATAAACCTCATCTCTCATATAAGAGGTGTTATTACCACCCTTTACATAATAGTTAGCCGGATATTGAACAGCTACCCATTTCGTTCTTATATTATTAGCGTAAGGTTGATAGTTAAATTTATACTTACCATACACCCCCACTCTTAATAAATACCCATTCAATTCATACATTGAATCAGATTTTTCTATATGCTCTGTTCTAAGAATAATATCTTTTAAAGGAATACTGGTAAGTTCAGGAGATAATGTATTTATATTTATAGTTCCTTGAGAAGTAGAATAATACCCAATGCTTTTAGCTACTGTTTGAGAAGCTACATTAGAAATAACCACTAACTCAAATTCATCAAATGTATTATCTACATTATCCACTGTCACTTCTAAAGCTAATCCACCAGCTCCACTTTCATGAGTGAATAAAGATTGCACTTCACTAATAGCCAAGTAATCAGTAACCTTAACTTGATCAACTGTATAAGCCATGCAAACCTGATAAGATCCATTAATCAAATTACCTGCTCCCTTACCTTTTTTTAATGTAAGACACGGTTGCTTAATTAAAGGAGCTATTCTTAGTTTTTCACAATCAAGTTCTGTACTAAATGTTTTTTGAATACAACCATCAATAATTTTTTCTGTATACTTATAAGGAACATCATCAATGTTCATCACTCTAGTTGGGTTAAGACCATCATCCCAATAAACCATATTATCACAATCAAATCTAAGTCTATATGCCCCTGTAATAAGATTACTTTGTTTAAAGTTTAAACATGCATCATTTACTATTTTTTTATAAGTGCATTGAGATTCATCAAAAAGTCCTATTTCAGAATCACTATCATCTGTAGTAAATACGGTCCATAAAGCATCATATAAATGAATGCATCCTATTAAAGCATACGGTAGTGTAATACATTCTAGATTAGAAGGTTCATTTCCTATCACCCCAACTTGACCGGTGTGAGAATTATTTACAGCATTACGGGCATGTGTATACATACCTTCACCTATAAAAGTCTCATTATAATCCTTCATCATTCCTTTACTAAAGGAATTAGTAGTTTCTCCAGGAGTAGTTTGCTGTGGTGTCTTATCTGCCATGTGTTATAATAAGTTTCTTCTTTTCTATAAATTTATAAACCTCAGCTGTTATATGCCCCACTAACCAAGCTTGAGCTTCCTCATCTTTTATGTCTCTATCTTCAGCTACCTTTACAGCAGCATGATATACTTCATGAGCTATTGTATTATGTGTTAAATACTGTGTAGCTAATATTAAATAATATCTATCTGATACAATTGATACTACCACTCCTTCAGCTACATCAGTAAACTTATCATCCATTTTATATTTCTTATATACTTGATCCACTTCTGCCGGTAAGTTATCTGTTATGATAATTTGAATAGTACATGAAAATGTAGATAGATTTATTTTTTTACCAATTCTCATTTATAATTATTTAAGAGGTGGAATCCATTGTGTAAATTCAGCTCCTTTAAACATGTCATAGTATTTAGCATATTGTGCTCTTCTATTCATTTCCCAAAGCTCTTTCATTTCAGAGAAGTTAGGAGTGTTAACAATACTCAATGCTGCATTCCTAGCCACTTTATACCTTCCTTCTACAAGCTGTAACTTTTGTGCTACATCCTCACCATTCATATAAAGATTTTCTAACACCCTTTGTTTAATTGCATACTCATAGTATTCATTAATCATTGGATGATCTAAAACAAGAAGTTCTCCTTGCTCATTTTCTAAATTCCCTTGATATGATATAAACAATTTAGCTTCCTCAAGATTGGTATATATGTATCCATTTTTTACATAACCATTAGCTCCAATATTATCTAAAGCATCAGATCTACCTGTAGAATTAGCTATTGTTATTTTTTCAAATTGATCATAGATTCTTACATCATTCACTCTTTTCTCAACTACTTGTACATGTATTTGTTCTCCTGTTTTACATTCAACACTATATGTCTTTTCACACGTGCACGTAAGATCTGGAACACCACATTTAGTACAATTTGTAGGATTTAAAATAATATCTTCAGTGTGTCTACCCATCATACGAGGTTCAACCACTCTAAACTTACCACATAAATATCCATAGTTAAGAACATAGAAATCATCTGGAAGTTTTGATTTCCCATGACATATGTCTATAATGGTTTCTTTAGTACCATGAATTCTCATACCAAGATCATAAGTAACTCTTTGAGCCACCTTGATAAGTTGAGCTGGATCAATTAAACCCTCAGTGTTGTACATTGTAAAATCTACACTAGTTTCAGATAGTAATTGACTAAACGTTTTATATTTTAATTCTGTTTTCATAATTAACGGGCATGACTTTGTTTATCTCCTAATGCATCAGAAGGAAGTTGGAACATCATTGCAAGATCTTTAAGAGCAGCTGCTTCCACTTCACCATGTAAATAATCAGGTACATTAAATAACTGAAATGATCTTGGAATACAACAATCACTCACACATGTGAATGAGCATATATCATCTTCAAAAATTCCTTCTATACGAACACTATCCCAATCAAGATTAGGAAAATATAAGTAGTCATTTATGTACCAATAATATTTAGCAGTGTTGTATTTAAAAGTGGTGCTATTGCTAATGTTTAAATATGCACTTGGAAGAGTGGGTTGTAATTCTTGTGATCCATCAACAGATGTTATACTACGAATTAATGGTCCTATGTATCCTTGCATAAATACAGGAAGCTTGTGTTTAGTTCTTTTAATCATACATCCAGCTTGCAATCCTGTACAACATGCTTCCACTTTATCCACTTCAATTAATTCAACATCATCAATAGATTGAATTACACTTGCAAAAGAAAGAAGTTTCATTTTACCATCTTCACGTTTCATTAACCACTTAGCATGTTTAATTAAAACACTATATAAAAAACGATCAGTTAAGAAGGCATCCTGCTTAACTGCTTTAATCTGATTTCTTATTCTAGAGACAGCATCTCCTATAGTTGTTCTTGCCATGTTTATAAAAAATTAAATTCATCATAGTCTTCTAATAGTGAAACAGTTTCTATTTTTTTTGAATCTTTAAATTTTTCTTTTCTAAAAATTCTAGAAACTTTCATTAAATTATCAACTACTAAATATTTTTTCCATTCTTTTGGATACGTTGCCCCTACTTTTCTTGTAAAATCTCTTAATCCTTTAAACCCCCAAAGCTCATGATTTTTAAATCTATACTTTGTTTCATAATTGGTATAAAAGATCTTAGCTATATACTGATCAGAATCCCAATTTTGATTCTGTAATACCACTCCATAATGTTCTGATTTTTTAAAATCTACATTACTTTTTTTACGTGGACAACTTCCTATAAATATATACCCAAGTTGTTCTGGTAATTCTATACCATCTCTTTCCTTTATAGCAGTATTCCAAATATATCCGTTAAAAGTTTTTATTATATTCTTAAACTGCTCTAATGTTAATGAAGCATGTTTAGGATTATCTTCTATAAACTTATTATAGAAATCTATATTTGTCAAATTAAGCTTCTTAGGTCTATACCTAGGAGCATTAAGATCCGGTTTCTTATACTGTTTTGCCACGTTGATACATTATTAATTTACGAAAAATCTTTGAGGTTTCCTACTTAAACTTTAATGGTTTACACTGTATATACAAACTCACTCACCTTACCTTTCCATACATCATGTACTTCCATGATGGCTTGACGTTTAGATCCTGTGTATTTATTGTGGTAGTGCCAGTAGTCAGTAGAGCAAAGACTAGGTAGGTGTTTGATAGCAAAACCATTATGTTCATTCTCTGTAATAAATTCTGTAGTTTTTTTAGAATGGAAATGTCCTGTATAGCATGTTCTATATTTGGCCATTCCCCATTCTGTAGAAAATTCTGTAGCATATACTAAAGCTGTATTCTTTTTGGATACATCACCATGCTCAAATGCAAACATATTCTTTCCGTACATAACCACTTTTCTTTCAGCATACTCTACATCAAAATAGACATTAAAATCTTCAGGATCAAAACACTTAGAAAGAGCATGAGCTATATGAAATGAACTAAGTCTATCATGATTACCCGGAAGGTATACAACATGTAGATATTCACAAAATTGTTTAAGATAGTTGATAGACCAATACAATGCATCAAAAGCCTCTGTATAAGCCTCCTGTGCTCTCTGAGAGTTATCTACAGGTGTGCCTGATGTAGTGGTTCCAGAGAATGTATCCATGTTAAGAAGATCTCCTCCTATAACATAAATAATCTTTTGTAGTTTATGAGATCTATATGCTCTATGTACAAGATCTTCTATAGCATCTTTAAAATGCTCCACTATATCTTCATTATCTTCTTTACCAAAATGTAAGTCTTGAGTAGATATTATTCCTACACTATCTCTATCAAAACTTTCATTTATTACAAGTTTTGATAATTCTAAATACTTTGGAGTAAAGTTTTTAATCACCTCAACAAGTATATCTTTAGGTTCATGTTTGATAGCAGTAACCATAGCTGAGACAAACCAACCATCATGTCTTTCTTTATTCCAATATGAACTAAGCTTCCACTTGGTAGTGTCAATCTTTAGTAGTTCTATAATTTCTTCTGGGGTTCTAGGTTCTGTAAGAGACAGTCCTTTTATTTCTGCTGTACCTTTATCAAGGTCTTCTTTAAACTCTAAGATTTTGTTTTTAATAAAAGAAGGGTGTTCTATAGTTTCACCAAACTTAACTTGTCTTTTTAAATCTTTATACTTTTCAACTGAGATTCCTAATTTAGTAGCACAAAAGTGATTAGACTGTTTCCACTTTAATGATTGTTTTACTTGTTCAAGTAGTGTCATATTAAAAGAGTTTACAAATTAAACTAAAAGTTTTTAACAACTTGTTAAAAAGATATCCACATTGTTAAAAAAAGCCCCCAGAGTAGAAACTCCAGGGGTCTATTTATTGGAGGAAACCAACAAACCTCCTTTCTATTATTTTATGGTTGTACCCCACATGCTAAATCTTCTGATACAATTGTAATTTGATCAGTTATCAAATATGTTGTAGATATTGTTGATGAAATTACTAATGGAGCAAAAGCATCATAAACTCCATTTGGAAGTGTAATACATTCAATCAAACCACCATTCTTTAAAATATTTATTTTAGAATCAAAAGCAAATGTTCCTATTATTTCAAAATCAAATGTATCTGTAAATCCTATATGGGACCCTTTTATAGTTTCATTATACAATACAGGATTAGCATAGTTTATAGTAGTTATATCTCCTGTAAATGGAGGAACTCCTGTTGTAGTAAGAACACTTGCAATCTCTAAACCTGTTGATTGACTATTTATCACTCTAATGTTATAACTATTTGTTTCAAAAGGAACTTGCACACTTAAGTTTTGACATGCTGGAAGATCACAACAAGGTTCACATACACACACTACATAACCTTCATAATCATATCCTGGTGTCAAGCCGCTCAATAATATCGTTGATACACTGTTACTAACTATTTGTTGCAAATAAGTTGAAGAACCTACACGTCTAAAGTATACAATATAATCATTAGCTGGAACTGGAGATGGTGCTGTCCAAGTTAATGTTAGCTCATCTGCTCCTGGTCCTAACTCAGCAACTAAATCTGTAATTGGATCACAAGGATCTGCAACAGCTGTAGTTATATTTGTTTTAGGACAGGTCACTGTATATAAAACTGATCCTTGTATATGTATTACAATATTTGCTTGGTATGTTGTGTTACCAGTTAAATTAGTAAAAGTATAACTTACTTCACTATCACCAATGGGTGCTGTTTCTGTATAACTAGCTATAGGAGTGGGATTACCTAATTGATATAAGTTGATTGTATAATCAACAATATCAGGACTAGCAAATGCTTCAACAGCAGCTGCAATTGAACCACAAAAAGATGAACCTAATGATTTAAATATTGGACAAACTTTAACCACTTGTTCTAACAAATTACTTGGATTAACTTCTCCTGTTGTACAGTTATTAACTATTCTAAATTCATATACGGTATTATCATCTAAGCCTATAATAGTTTTAGTAATAACACCCACAGCCTCAGTGCTATATGTTGTCCAAGCAGTGTCTCCGTAATGCCTATACTGAACAGTTTGTAGTCCATTATTTGTACTACCAGCTATTGCCCATGATAAATTAAAATCTGCCATAATATTTATTATAAAGGTTGTACTGAAATTAAATTTGGTATTTTACAAACAGCAGCTGCTTGCGTAGTAAATGTATTATTAGGACAATTTATTTTTACATTAGTATCTAAATTTACATCTACATGTATTTGATATGTTGTAGCTGCCGTTAATCCACTAAATGTAAATGTTTGCACACTTGTTGAACTTGTAGTAAGTCCTAAATTACTATCTAAAACACTAACTCCTGTACTATCTAAAAGATAGAAGTCATACTCTGTGTATAAATAAGCTCCTGTAGGAACTGACCAACTTACAACCACTTCATAACCATCTATAACACTATATGTAGGAACCACTGTTACAACTGGACAAATAATTTTAAAACTTTCTATAGGAGTTGTGCTAGAAACTGTGCCACCATATATACATACATTTTGTATTCTAAATTCATATATAGTGTTATCAGCTAACCCAGTGGCAACATAAGTATTTATGCTTGGACCTACTGATGTTAATAAAGTCCAAGCTCCACTTGCAGATACATTCTTATACTGAATAGTTTGACTAGTGCAATTTAAAGGTCCCGGTGCTGTCCAATTTAATGTAAAATTTGCCATTTAATATATATTAAGATGCTGTTACTGATGTTATATTTATTGGTAAACAATCTGGTGCATCATCTGTACTTATTGAATTTGTACAATCTTTAGAATCTGTCAACTTACCAATAATAGTTACTACTACTATATAATTTGTTGCAGGAGTTAATCCTGTAAAGATTCCACTAAATATACCAGATGGATGACCAACAGTTAAAATTTTATTTTGTTGTCCTATAACCACTGTAGGAGCTGCTGCAGTGTAAAGTTTTACTTCAATTTTTGTAAGATCATCTGCTCCATAATAAACATCAAAATCTACACTAGTTATAGTGTTGCTTTCTACAACAGTAGTAGGACAAACAAATTTAATTTTGTTTGGTTGAATAGCTCCTGCACTAGGACCTCCAACACTACAATTTGTAGTTATTCTAAAATCATAATACACATTATCCAATAATCCAGTTATAGATGCACTATTAATAAGTGGTCCATAAGTATTATAAGTTGTCCACAAAAGTGAAGTATTTTTTTTATACTCCAAAACTTGACTAGATGTATTTGGTCCTGGAAAAGGAACCCATGTTATATTTGCAGTTGCCATAATTATACCATTGATACTTGTAAGTTAGTATTGATACCACAATTAGCATTTCCACAATTTTGTACTATTGAACAAAATATTGTAGTAAGTAAAGTGCTGCTAAGTATTGTATTTAAAATATTTTCAATTACTGTTTCATCAATAATTGCAAGAAGTCCATTATCTCCACATGTCAAAATATTATCAGGATCACTATCTATAATAGGTGTGGCTTCTAAAGGATCTCCTTGTGTACCATCTCCTGTAAGAGCTATACAATTTGTATCAGCTGTAAATAAACCTCCAGCTGCTATGTTGCATAATTTAGTATCAATTGCTGCAAGAATAGCATCAAGCCTATCATCTGTATTGGCTGGAATACAAAGAAGATCATCACCTGAATAAACTACACAGGCTGCATCTTGTAAATTTTCACAAGGTTCCGGATCTGGACATACAATAGGAATTGGATCCGGATTAGGTACAGGTACAGCTACACAGTTGCAAGCTGGACATGGTGAAGGATTATCATAACAAGTTGAACAAGCCATTATTTATATTTTAATTTTTATGGTTGAAATGGAGGTGTAGTTTCTACAGTACAAGTACACATTCCTTGAAAAGTAGCAGGTGCATAATAACTAATAGGTTGTACTTTTAATTCAATATAAGGATCTCTTATATCATGTAAGACAGATCTAATTGTAACAGTCATTGTATCACCAATAGCAGCTGTTGTTTTAAAACATATACTTCCTAATCCACCATTTTGACCATCATTAAAATGACTATTTGTAGTAATGTCTATAAAGAAATCTGATACTAAATTATTAGATAATATACTTGCTCTTAAATCTTCAAATTGAATCTCTCCTAGAGCTCCAATTCTAGAAACATTTGGATTAAGTGTAGCATATGAAACACCATTGACTTTATAACCAGTAATAAACATTTGCCCTGTCATCCATGGAGAAACACCACCTGCTTTTGTTTCATCACCTGTTAATACTAAAGCATAACAAGCAAGATTAGAATTTACATTTTCAAATGATTCAATAAGACCAGCACAATCAGATGTTAATGTTATTGGGCCAGATATAGTATAACTAACAGGTGTAATATCATGAGAAATAACAATTGATTCACAATTATTTATTCTTGTTGTTTGAGTTTCTCCTGTTTCATTATCAGTGTAAGTTAATATAGCAAATCCTGTATTATTATCTTCTACTTTATCACAACTAGCAGTTATTTTACAATAGTTACAAGTTGCAGATGTATAAGGTACATTGATATTTAAACACTTAACACATGTAGTAGTACCATCTGTCAAACATACATCAGCTGTAATAGTAAGATCATCTTTGGGATTTAATGATGTACCTAATAATACAACATCATATCCATTAGCAAGATTTAAAGGATTATCTAAAATACCTGTTTGATTGGTTATATCTCTTATCTTAATTGTTCTTGGAACAGAATGCCCATGTTGATCTGTAATATTTAATTGAGTAAAATTAGTTTGATCACAATCATAAAATGTAGAAGGTATATTAACACCATCAGCACCAAAAAATAATGTCAAAACAATTTTAGGTTTACCTGTTGTTGCATCTGTTGTTTGAGTATACAATACATCAAAGTTTACAAGGATATCTTTACAAGATATTTTACAACAGTTATCTTGAATTAATTTAACAGCACCTCTAAGATCACAAGCAACCAACCATAAGTTTTGCAAAGTGTCTGCTAAAGTTGTTGGAGTTGTATCCCAATTAGGGTTAGAAACTAAAGGTAATCCTGTAGAAAGAAAGTTACCTACATTAAGGTCTGTAGAAGGGGTGCTAAGATTGCACTGACCCGAAACTTTAATTAACTCAGATGTAGGACCAAGAGCATTTGTTAACGCACAGAATTGTCTTTCTAATTCCTCCACTACAACATCTATAGGAGTGGGTACATTTGGTACAACACCATTACCAGATAAACAGTTAGGAACCACATCTGGAATAGGGGTGGGAACTGGAAGATTATTAATTTGAGTTTGAAGACTAGCAAGTAAACCATCATGTCTTTGTAACCAAGGTATAATTTCATCACAGATTTTAATACCTATTTGTGTAACATAAGCACTAATAGGAAGAACTGTTAAAGGAACTCCTTGAGGGTTTGTTACATGAAAACAACTAGCTAATGTAAGTTCTATTTCTGTTGGCTTAGCATTTATCTGTGCTATAATTTCATCTGTAATATCACTTAAACAACACACCTTACTTATAACAAGATTCAATATTGCACTAAGAGTTTTTTGTGGTTCTGGAACTGTTGTACATATTTTTAATAAACATGTAAGATCTACATCAGTAAAACCAAAACTATTCTTAAGATCACATATTTCTACAGCCACTCTATATACAACATCAGATACAGAATCACCTGTACATATACCTATACAAGGTAGGTTTGGTCCCTGCCATATCACACAATTAGATGATATAGGAACACAATTTTCTTTAGCAATATTAGACTTAGTAGGTATCATAGGAGTATGCAGTTATTATCAGTTATTCACACTTACAATATAATATACAAAATCTTTAAGAGTTAACCAAAATATTTATCCTCCCACCCCCATAAGTAATAGTCCAGGAGGATTACGTAGCACCCACCCTGTTCCTGTACCTATACTATTATATCCTGCATACCATGTATTAGTAGGACTAGCAGTTGTTACATTAGAACCTAGGTTTATATAATCACAATAAACAAATCCTGTTCCTGTTTTTACTAAAGCAGGGGTGGCACCAGTACCTGTTAAAACAAATCTAACTCTAGCTGATCCTGATGCACCTCTAACATTAAAGTTTTGAAATGTTTGTGTAGTTCCTGCTGTAAATGTAATATCATGAGCTGCTGTTCCTGTAGCATCTGTAAAACTATTAAAAGTATTACTTCCTTGTATAATAAAAGTTCCTGTACCAGTACCTCTTAACAATTCTAAATTATAATAAGTTGCTCCACCTCCAATAAAAGTAATACTACTTGTTACAATTCCTGTGATTCTTATAGTGTATGTACCATTAATTGTAAGACTTCCTGTATTTGCATTATTCCAACAAGCTGATAGTGTTTGTGTAAGTGTTATAATACTTGTTCCAAAATTTAAAACTTTAGTAGCAGTAGCACCTCCTATATCAAATCTAGCACAAGTTATATTATAGTTATTTGTATTAAAAGTACATCCACCAATAAGAACTGTTACACCTGTACTTGTTAAATCATTAGCCAATGAATATTGTGCTGTTGCAAAATTTGTTGATGAACTATTAATAGTAATGTTATTACCACTATGAGTTTTTCCATTAAAGTTTATACTACCTGAACCATTATTTGCACCTATTGTCCAAAGACCTGTATATGAATAGGTCATACCAGTTCCTAATTCTATGCTTTTACCTGATCCTTGCAATCCTGTATTACTACCAAGTAATTGAATATTACCTGTACCTGTAAATGTACCTGTAAATGTAGTTGCTACAATACTTCTAGCTTGAGCAGTTCCTGCTACAGTGATTGTAACACTTCCTGAAGCAGCATCAAATATAACATCTTCATTTAGATTAGGAATAGAAGCTCCACCTGGTCCACCTGAAGAAGCAGACCAGTTAGCAGTAGTACCACCAGTACCCCAGGTACCATTTCCTCCTACCCAATATCTAGCCATATTATACTATTTCAGTTAGTCCTAATTGAAATAAAACATAATCTTTTACAACAGTATCATCTGTTCCCCATGCATCCACTATATACTGAGGAAGAATTATTACACCTTCTTTAGAAACTACATCTCCAAATACTTTCCATGTAACTGAAACTTCAGATGGAAATAATCCAAATGTATTTACTACTATATCAAGTTGGTTAGCTTCTCCATTTAATGGAAAACTTACTGAGGTTGTAGGTTGAATGTTCATTATATTATTATTTTAAATTTATTTAAAAAATATTGTGTAGTCTACATCAAGAGCCAAAGCTGAAGAAACTGCTCTTGATTGAGTTATTGCAATATAGATACCATTAGTATGCGTAATACCAAGACCAAATGTATTAGCTCCTCCTACTGGAGGTATTGGTAGAATGTAAGTAGGAGTTGAACTAAGATTTCCTCCTGATAAATCATAAATACGGACATAAGCAGCAACTGTATTTGGATTATAAAAATACCAACCATACACTTGACCTGCTCCTGCTTTTATTGTTTTATAAATTCCATTAGCATCTGATGCACCTGATATAAGACTAAGACCACCTGTAGTAGATGATGATAAAGATACAGGTTGTGTAGCTTGATAAAAAGTTCCTGTTACAGGTATAGCTGTTTGATCATTAGCTATTACAACTGGTGATGAGTTAGCACTACTTGTTGAACCATTTGGATTTTGAGGATTATATGCCATAGTTTTAAATTATATTCCAATTAGTACCATCACTTACTAATGTAAGAGATACATATTGTACATTAATAGTTATTGGTGAAGCACTACCATCTATTGTTCCAGCTGTAGTTGCTATAGATATTATACCTGTTCCTACTCTTTTTATAGTGTATAAATTAGTATTTCCTGCTGCTGCTGGAAGTGTTATAGTTGTAGTTCCTGATACAAGATAAACATAATCTGTACTAGCTGCAGACCCAGCTGCTGTATTAGTAGATACTACGTTTACAGATGTTGCAGAAGCTGTTATAGTCCAACTTCTATCTGCACTAAGATTATAAGTTGTACCATTGATAGTAAGATTTCTTACTTGTGGAACCTTAGTATCAGCATATGTCTTTATGGCCTTCTGTGAAGGGACAAGTAGATCACTATCTGCTGCTAACAGAGGATCTATATCTATTGGTACTCCTTTGGTTGTTCCTTGTGCCATGTTTTTATTATATTATTATCTACTTACTTCCTCCCAATCCATTGATGCTAGCAATGTATCACTAGCACTATCAGAAGCAACTATAAGTGTAATTTCAAAAGGTGTTGAGGTTAATCCATTTCTTTCCATTTGGAACTTAAACAGTGCCTCTTTTAAAAGATCAATCTGACTTGAACCTTGGTTTGTAGAATTAAAAAATCCACTAGCAAGTATTCTACCACCTGCAAAAGAAGTTCCATCTAATTTATATTGTACTGAAGAACTTGCTCCTGCATCTACCCAACCTGCTCCACCTGATGTAGTGCCTGCTGCTACTAACTGCCAATTAAAATTACCTGTACTAGTAGGCATTGCAGAAAGAGCTGAAATTATTGCAATACCATCTAGTCTTGTTGCCTTTAAACGTAAACTTATTACAGGATAGAATGTTCCTGCAGTTCCTAATGTTCTTGGAGCATTAACAGCAGTACCAACAGCTTGTTGTAATCCACTAAGTTCATATCCTCCTTCAGATAGCACTGTAGAACATACTTGTTTCAATGTACTAACTCCACTCGTAGCACCTGTATTTGTTATTTCATATCTTAATGGTAATGAAGCTGTAGTAATATATGTAGATGTAATTATGTTAGCATGATGAAAGTTATGACAAACATAAAAGTTACCATTTATAACAAAGCCTATTCTAACTGTTCCCACACCTAACCACTCAAGATCCATAAATAAAATCTGAGCTTTTGTAAGATCAAGAGTAATTCCACTAGGACCTGAACCATTCATAGGATCAACATTCCAACTTGCTTGAGCAATAGGTGTATTTACTAATGATCCTGAAACAGAAGTTCTTTCTACAAAACTTACTGTGCTATCATTCTGCTCTAGATAGTATCCATTAGCTGCTCCATAATATCCAACTCTTTGTCTAAGATTAGTCTTAGCAGGATTCATTACAAATGTAGATAGTACAAGAAGACTTTTACCAGGTTGATATGCAAATACTTTTGTAGTTTCTCTAACCACCTCAGAACCTGAAGCTGCTGTTACACCTAAGTTAATCAATCCTTCGTTAGCATCAAATGTAGCAGATCCACCTGTAGCAGTAGCTGTAGACCATAATCCATTATCTGCAAATCTATGACTAGAGTCAAACAATGTATAAGGAGTGCTAACTCTCAGTCTACCAAATGCATCTATGTTTGGAGAGTTTGCATATGAGATAGCTGGACTTATTATACTATATCCTGAATAATTCTGTGCCATATATTAAGTTATTTGTGTACCCCACACCTGAAAGGATAGGTTACTATTTCCTGAATAAACTCTAATTACATCTGTTGTTGCTAATGTCACACCTATTGTAGCAATAAATGTATCATTACCAGCCAGTGTAACATCATAGTAAAGATAGTCTTTATTAGCTGTAGCAGCTCCTGCAGCAGATATAGAGACTCTAAAAGTTGTTTGTGTAGCTCCTCTATTACATATAGAAATAGAACTACACACAGCAGCTGTAGCAGCAGGAACACTGTATAGATCTGTTTCTGTTGTTGCTGATGGACTAATTTGTCCTAATATTTTATAAGTGTTTGCCATTAGTTATTTATTTAAGCTCCCATTAACATAAAGTTTTGTTCAAATCCTACACTACCCTCAGAAATAGTTGCTGGAACCCAAGTACTAGAACCACTATTCCATTGTAGCACTTGACCACTTGTAGGTGCTGTAGTACTTATATCTTTTCCTTGTATTTTAGCAACTGTTGGACCAGGAAATGTTCCTGATAAATCACCACTTGCAGTTCCTGATGGAGGTAAGTCTGTAGGAATAGGTTCTGTACTAAGTAATCCTGTATCATCAGTCACTACCATTGCTTTACCTGAACCTCCAAGATTACTTAATGTGTTTTGCCCTAATGTATGAAATGTACCATCAACATCTAATTTAGCAATAGGTGTCTCTGTACCAATCCCTACATTACCTGTATCTCTTCTTATCACCATTCTAGTAGTTCCAACTTGTGTTGCACTTGATGATATACTTGCTATGTAATTAGCACTAAATCCATTAAAAGTTGTAAAACCACTACCCCCAGCAAATATTTTTCCATTTGCATTTAAAGCAATAGTGTAAACACTTCCATTAAATCCACTACCTATATCAGATAAAAATGTTGCATCTATTGAACCACTTGAATTAAGACAAATAATTCTATTGGCTGTAGTTCCTTGATAACTTGTAAATGTACCTGCACACACAATTTTTCCATTACTTAAAATTTCAACCCAATTAACATAGTTATTAAATGCAGTAAGATACGCAAATGTGTTGTCTAATGTACCATCAGAATTAAAACGAACAATCCTATTAGCACTTGTTACAACATTAAAAGTTGTAAAATCACCAACACATACAATTTTACCATCACTTTGAACTGCTATACTATTACATCTAGCATTAAATCCACTACCAATATTAGTTACAAATGGTGTATCTATTGTGCCGTCTGAATTAAGACGAACAATCTTATTAGCACTAACTCCATTAAAAGTTGTAAATTGACCTCCTAGTAAAATTTTACCATCACTTTGAATTTTAATAGAATAGACTCCACCACCAGCTGTCCCAGTACCAATATTAGTTAAAAAAGTAGTATCTGTTGTACCATCAGGGTTTAAACGAATAATACCTCCAACAGAAACTCCTTGATAAGTTGTAAAACTTCCTCCAACTAATATCTTTCCATCATTTTGAATTGCAAATGACCATACAGTTGAATTAACCCCAGTACCAACATTAGTTAAAAAAGATGTGTCTATTGTACCATCTGCATTAAGACGTATAAATTTATTATAAGCTACGCCATTGTATGTTCCACTTGATTGATTTCCTACTAGTATTTTATCATCATTTTGGACTGCACATGAAATAACACCTGAATTAAATCCACTACCGCCAACATTAAATGTTGTATCCTTTGTACCATCATCATTAATACGTACAATTCTATTACTACTTGATGCTCTATAACTTGTAAAACTACCAATAGATATAATCTTACCATCTGTTTGAATTCCTACTCCAAAAACTGCAGCATTAAATCCAGTACCGTATGTAAATGATTTATCATAATACATATCAACAGCTAGATCATTCCCTCCAATTGAACCACTTGCAGTTGGTCTAAATGTAATATAGTTATTTTGTGACCCCATTGAAAGTCCACTATCTTTAGTATCAGATGAATGCTTCATCCATATATTACCATCAACTGTAAATTTCTTAGTTAAGCCTGTTGATATACCCACCCCTACATTTGTACCATTATCAAATATGCTAGAGTTTGTAATAGAACCTGCAATAGCAGACCATTTAGTAATAAAGTTCTCTGTACCTGTACCTAATACAGGATTGGTTAATAGAGGTTGGTATACAGTAGTATCAAGAATAAATGAACCAGCTGCATCCATCTTTACAAATGGTGTACCACTTGCCCATGTAGGATAGTTTAAAGCACCCCATGTACCAACAGGTGGTATAGTAGGAAATGTCTGCCAAGTCTTATCACCTCTCCAATATTGAGAAGCTGTACCTGCAGATATTATAGGTTCATAAGTACTTGCTGCTGTAGCAGAAGTTAAATAACTAGGTTTATCAGCAGTCCAAACAGGATCAGTTTCTGTAAAAGAATATAATGGAGGAGTTGCTAATAACCATGCATTAAATATAGGATCTATTTCTGTAAATGAAATAAGATAACCAGCAGGATTAGATGAGTAAGGATAGTAATTAAGATCAAGATAATTTATAAGATCTGTTTGATCTGTAACAATTCCTGTTATACTTCCCCATGTACCACCTCCACCACCAGCAGCTAACCATTGTGTACCATCCCAAAAATAAGGAGAAAACAAATCTGTATCATAAACCATGTATCCCTTATCTGTTGTAGATAAAGTGCTCCCAAGAATGACTCTTGCAGCAGTTGATATATTATGCAACCTACTATTAAATAGCTGGTTAGCATTCATATCTATGTCATGATAGTATTCTTTAATCATAATTATGATAGGTAAGCATATCCTGCAACAGGCTGACTAAATGTTATTTGTATTGTATTATTATTTAAATAATCAACTATTCCAACTATTTCTTGTTTAGACTCATCTGTTGTTGTAACATTTGGATTAAATCCAAGATTATGTACAAATGTCCACACAGCAGCTGCCGGTGTAACATGATAGGATTTAGAACCACTATTTACATTAATATTTATATAACACATGTCTTCACAAGTGATGTTAACTGGAAGCCATTTTTTGTATTCCGTTCTCACCTCTGATAAAGTAGAATAATCTCCAGATGATTGCCAATCAGATAGTTCTTTTCTCATTATAATAAGATCAACATCTTCATGTTTATGACAAGTTGTAATACCATACTTCAAGTTTCTAAACTTATCAGTCATTACATCAGCAAACTTTGTATTATACTTATTCTTATGTATTATATAATTTTTCATTATTTATTGGGTTTCTGATTAACCTTAGTGTTATTTACTAAACTTTTTTCATAATTTGCTAAACAACTTGAGCATACTTGTTTACCATCTGAGGCTGTACGTTTTTGACAACCACAGGTAATAGCTGCTTTACAATTTGGACAATTCATATATTTGGTTTTTGGTTAATTAACAACTTCTATTGTCTAATTTCATTAGACGTTTTTGAGCATACATTAATAATTGCATACCCTCATTACTTTCATGTATATCTTCCACCTTCACTTTAGCTGCATCTATAAAAGATCTTATAAGTCTTAATTCTTCTAACTGTTCTTTTACATCAACTGTAGGTTCACATGCAGCCATTTCAAGATCTCCAAGCTTTTGGTTATATCTATTAATAAACTGTGTCACTCTAAGGTGATTGTATTCTACAAACACTTTATCATTTGGACTTACCGAATATCTCACTATATAAATACCATCTGGTAATATAGCAGAATATTCATCACAACCTGTAGTTTGTAATCCTAAATCACAAGCTGTCAATACTAAATTAAATTCTGGATCCACTGTAATATTAACAGGAACATTAAATCCCGGTACAGTGATTTGAAGAGTGCCACATTTTACAGGAAGTTTAGTAAAATCTGTATATATAGATGTATCAAAAATTCTAAATACTCTAGGATTATTTGTGTGTGGAATATCTAAACTTAACTGGTGTAAGAAAGTTGCCATGTTATTTATTTTAAAAAGAAGTGTATGTTCTCAATATTAATATACAAAAATTTGTTGACCTCTCCAAAAGAAAAAAGGAGGATACATTTAGTACCCTCCTTAGTTTCTCATAGGAAATTATATTACAAAGCTTCAGAAACAACACCGTTGCCAGCTAATGCTAAGATATCATCCAATAAACCAGTTCCACCTGCAGGATCAACAAATGCTGATACATCAGTTCCAGTAGGAACGTAGATAGTCAACAAATACTGATCGTTATCAAATGTACCAGTTGGGTTGTTCAAACGTGGAACGTTATGTACAATGTTGATAGAATCAAACAATGCAGTACGTTGAGCTACGTCTAACATACCTAACACTCCTGGGTTACCTTCAATTTCTCTCATTCTCAATGATTCTACACGAGAAGAATCAGGGAATACTTCTTGACGATAACGACCAGAAAGAATTAAATCTCTTACAACACTATCACCTCTACCTTGAGCTTGACGTGGTTCAGTTATTTCAGTAACTAATTCACCTGTTGATGTATTACCAATAGGTTTGATAGCACATGGTTCACCAGTTTCATCAAGAACTGAAGTAAAGATTTTCAATGGTTGTAATTCGTAATGATCTGAAGGAGTGAAAGTACAAGCACCAAACTTAGTATCTTCATAAGCAATAGTTAATTTAAGACCAGCAACAACTGTAGTAGGATCAACGGTATTACATTCGTAAGTTCCGTTACCAACACCAGCTTCTGTATCAGCTTCACTAAATACTTCTAAAGGACCACTATCATCAACAAACACTTGAGCTTGAACAAATTGACTAACCAAAGGATTTTGATTAATTTGATCTTTCCATTTCAAAAGAACACAAGCTGCATCTACTGGAGCACCAGTACAAGTAGCTGAACAATCATCAGTACAACAGCCACTAAAAGCATCCATTGTTCTGTAAAGGTTGTGACTTAAAAAACGTAATGTAGGAGATCCTTTAAGATCAATACGTAAACGGTAAGTTTTACCACATTCAAAAGCAAATCCTGGTCCATCTTCTAAATCCCAACCAACAGAAATTACTTGTTGTTGAGGAGTTACAGCTGTAGTAGTAAATACTTTGCTAATGTACTTAGGGTTAATAACTTTTGATTTTACAGACTCTTGGTAACCACCATGTACGGGACCAATCTTATCATTTGTAAAATAAGAACCTTGTGCTAAGATAAATGGAACATTACCACTTACTGGTGCAGCAGTAATAACACCATATGTTTTAGCATTAAATAAACCAATCTTACCTGGTGTAGCAACTAGGTTAGATGTGTTACCTGTTGTCTGCAAAGCAAGAACTTCACTACCAGGAGCACCTGTAGTTGCAGCCAAAAAGGATTTTCGGAAGGCGTGATTAAAATACATACTAATTGTAATTTAAGGGTTAATAAAAAAAAATAAACATTATTTTAAGAAGAGAAGTTTATACTTCACTCCATCTATACTACTTTTTACATTATCAAGATCATTGATTATATTACTATAAGGCATAATCTCTTGTAAAGCATCCACTTGTGAAGTAAGATCTCTTAAGTAACTAAGAGCTTCTTCTACAGTGTTAAGAGTTCTAGGCATTGTGTTAGGAAGATCTAATATCTTTTCAGCAGCACCTTGAAAACCTTCTATAAGATCATCTGCATGACCAGGTAAAGCATCATAAATTTCATTAAGAGCTTTATGACTAGCATAAGATCCAAGTCCAGTCACTTTAAGATGTAATTTATGAAAACTTGTAGCAGCATTCATAAGCTCATTACCTAAAGCTGCTGTTTGTAAACAACAAGCACAATTTTCAGATCCCATTGAACTTGATGACATCATCGGCATTGGACTAGAACTAAATATACTTGGTCTTGATATCTTTTGCATATAATATAATTTACGTATTTCTTGTTGAATTACCAAGATTTCTTTGGTAGTTTGTTACATCAGCAACATCACCTGCTAAAATAGCCACTGCTTCATCTATAATAACTTCTACAATATCATCTTTAAATTCACATTCTACATCTGTACTAAATGATCCACCAGTCTGTATATTAGCACAATTTGCAAACCCAATATTTAAAGGTTTTCTATAGTAAACAATTTTAGAACTATCTATTTGGAATTTACCATCTGTATAAATTCTAACTTTATTACCTATCATTGTACAAAATGTTTCAGCCCATTCAAAATCTGGTCTTTTAAAACTGTCATTTAAAAGAGTTTCTACGTTAACTTCTTCACCAAGATATACATTCAATGTTCTAGAAGGACAACAACTTGAAACAGCTGTAGCAGTCACACGAACAAATCCTAAGTAGTCATCTGGAATATTTTCAGTTTCATAGTAAACAGATCTTTCAACAATATTGTTAAATGGTGTTTGTGTTAATAGTACTTGAAGATTATCAATCATTCCTGTAGTTTGTTCAGGAAGTTCTTTCTTTTGATTGAGTCCTTGCAAATTACGTCTCACCCATTCTAACTGAGCTTTATTAAAAGCTTCTTGAATCTGCCAACATTCTACGTTATCATAGTCCATAGATGAAAGCTTATTCAATCTTTCTTTAAACTTTATTTGTAATAGGTTATTATTCATATTAACATTTCCATTTTCTCAGTGACTTATTAATCCTACTATTAGGATCATTAGCTGTTTTACTACTAGTAAGTTTAGCTTTCATTCCAGACATCCTAGCACAGAATGATTTTTTTCTAGGACCACCTTCAGGCTGAGGAGCTTTGAGGTGAGAACCAGGGTTAGCTTTATTATAAGAAGCTCTACCTTTAGCATTTAAGCCACCATTTTTATTCTTACCTTCTGATCTTTGCCAAGCTGGACTCTTTGCCATAGTTATTTCTTTTTAGAAGATTTCTTTACAGCTCCACCCATTTTCATTGTAGGTTTAACTGCAGATCCACCTTTAGACATCTTGCTTGTTTTAGACATACCAACTGATCCACCTTTTTTATAGTATTCAACTTCTTGTTTAGATCCTGGTTTAGGAGCATTACCCCATGGAGTACGTTGTGCTTCTCTTGGAGAATTTGGTTTATATTTAGTTCCTGGTAATATTTCTGATTTATCAGCTCCTGCTCTTTTTTTTATTTTATCCAGTACTTCTGGAGAAATTTTAGAACCTGAAGGAATACTATCTTTACCATCTCCAGGACCAGAACTAACTGTACCAGCCATTTCATATTTTTTCATAGACTTAGAAGCACCTATTTTCTTTTTCATATTATTTCTTTTTAGATTTTTTTATAGTTTTAACTTTAGTTACAGTTCCACCTTTCTTATGATTTGTTAATCTAGTTTGTTGTTGAGGAGTAAGTTTTTCATAAAAATATCCTAAAGAATCATTTTTAGATTCTTGTCCTTCTTTTAAAATTCTTTTAGCATTTTTAAAAGCATCTTTTTGTTCTGCTATTTTAGCTTTATTAATACTTCCATCATTAACAACTTTACTAACTCTTGTATTATCACTAGAAGCTCTAAAAATAACCCCATCTCCAGGACCATTATTAATTCCGCCTTGTCCCATTTTCTTTATAGGTTTAGAACTACCGATTTTCTTTTTCATCTTATTTAGATTTAGATTTTATTTTACGTTCTTGTTTAAGCATTTCAGGGGTAGGCTTTTTACCAGAGCCTTTTGCAGCTCTGATATTATCCCACAAACCACGTTGAGATGTAGAACCATCCTTACGTTTGATCATTTGCTTAGCCATAACTATTTTTTTAAACTGTCAATCTTAATACTATCTACTACAGCTTTAGTTGTATCTACTTTTACAACTGTTGAATCAGAACTAACTGCTTCTGTAGAAGCTGAACCACATGATGTTAATGCTACCAATGCTACGAATAATACTTTTTTCATTTATATTTTATTTTAAATTATTGATTCCAATATTTCTCAACCTTCTTAGTTAAATTGATCAAGATTTCTTCGTTCAAAGGATTCTTTAAATACTCAGCTACATCTGTAAGGGTACGTCCCATCATAGTTGTAGTTTCCATATGATAAATAAATCCATCAGCTTTTGTTGCTATAAACTTATAATAAGAACTATCTTTTACAATAGCTTTAATTTTAAGAGCTTCCATGTCAAGACCTGCAGCATCTATAAATCTTTGAGCTGTTTTCTTTTTATCTTTCTCAACAGTTTCTCCATTGATAAACTTATCCATATTGTCATAAACAATATCATTAGGAGTAGACTTCTTATATTGAGCACTATTCACATCTAACACTTTTGCTACATAGAATAGTTTATTTGTATTCTTGTCAAATAACTTCTGAAGTTCTGAAAGAGCTTTATTTCTAAGTTTTTTAACTTCTGTTTTAACTGAAGCAGTTTCTTCTAATTTATCTAAATAAAACTTTGAAGGAACATTTCTACCACGTGCATCTTCTAAAGATTTAGATATCATTGAAAATCCACCAGCTTCTATTGCATAAAGCTTAATAAGATCATATGGATCTTTTTCAGGCTCTAAATACACAGCTTCATTTCCCACTCTTATCTTAATCTTATCCCAAAGTTCATTATTGTTTGGTTTAAGAAGTGTAATCTTATTCCAAAAATCTTTATCATCTGGTTCAACAACATTAGCAGCTAAAGCTTTTTCTAAAAAAGAAACCACTCTACGGATTTCAGTCACTTTAGCTTCTTGTTCTTCCAATGGAAGATTTTTAACTTCTGGAGCAAACTCATTCAAACCTGTTACATAACGTTTGATTCCGTTAATTTCCAAACAAGCTAGTTGTTCTTCATGGAAAGCTCCTTCAAATAAACTTAATCCGTACTTCTGAAGTCCCATGTTATCCACACCAGAATCAAAAAATGGACGGATTGCAATTGTTGAACGTTTGTTCTGTGGGTATGACTCCACAATAGTTACACTACTCATGTTGGTTTTTTTTGGTTTTTATGTAAAATTATATACTACTCATCGGAATATTTCCGATATATCATTCTTAATCTATCAACTTTGAGATCCAACTTCTTTTAGTAAGATCTTCTTGATTTTTCTTTGCTCTCATTTCTGCTCTAAACAATTCTGTATCAGTGAACAAAAGACAACGAGGATTTTCACCATCTCCGTCTTTCACCCATACAGCTAAGTAACTATCACTCTCATGAGAAAATGATTTTATTTTATTATTTGTCACTCTAATTATTCTTCCTAAACGGGTTAATATATCACTCATGATTTTTGATTTAGAACCTGTTGAGGGCTGCAAGTCCTCCTGAGAAATTCTCAGATATGCGTATAACAGATAGGGGTTAACAACTTTTTTTACCTTTCATCATACCACCCATTTTCATTACAGCAGTAGATTTAGTAGTAGCTTTAGGATTCACTCCAACTTTAACACCTTTTGTAGAAGCCATAGGACGACCACTTTTAGGAGCTTTTGCTTTTGGAGTTTTAGGATTTCCGGCCATTGTATTTAGATTTAAGTTTGTTATTAAAAATATAAAAAGACCCAGGTGCAGTTCTTATGGTATGCACCTGAGTACTGTTTTAATATTAGAATGATCCACCAGTGATTGGGTTTCTCATAACAATTTTCAACACTTTCGTAGGATCTTTCACCCAGATAGCAGGCATTGTTTGAGTCATGAACACACGGTAACCATTGAAGTTTCCAGAAGACTGGAAGCCTTGAGTACGTCCCATGTAATCCATAGTACCATTTTGATAGAACCATTTCAATTGATTATCCCAAGATAACTTCAACAAGAAGATGTTGTCATTAGTGTTATCAGTGATATCAAAGATAATGAAATTGTATGAACTTAATGGGAAACCATCAATGATTGGATTCTCAATGTCATTTGTGTGAACGTTATCAAAAGCTGGGTTTAACACAAACTGTACATTAGCCAAGAATGGAATAATGTATTGAGTGTATGCATAACCAAAGTTTAAGTCCATTCCTTTACCAGTGATAGCTCCAATCTCATGAGCATTAATGATCAAACCAGAGTTAACTGCTTCTTTCTTAATTGCTTCATTTACCATTTTCATACCACCCATACCTGTTTGTACAACAAGCTTACGCTTAGGATCAGGACCTTGGAATTCAACCTTACCATTGAAGAAGTTGAAGATTTCAGATTTAAACAAGTCTAAGTTGAAAGAAGCTTTGTTGTAGATTCTCTTGTAAGAGTTATCTAATTGCTTCCAAAGACCCACTGATAAACGAATATCATCTGGACCATCTTGTTTAACCTTACCACCTTGACCCCACATTAAGTAAGTCTCAATATCATTTGCAATTTTAGTCAAATGAGCAGCTTCTAATGTAGTTAAGAATGAACGAGTTAATTGACCTGACTGATAAGCAGCTTTGATTTTGTCCTTACCCATTTGCTCTAAGCTAGTGATAGAAGGATCAATACTCTTATCAAAATTTCTCCATAATTCTACTACTGGAACTGTACCATCAGCTTTCATACCACCCTTCAACATCAAGTCAGCACGACTAGAAATTGAATAATGTACGTGAGCTTCAGCACCACCTACGTAGTTGTAAAATTCACGGAAACCAGCAGACACTGAACCAAGATCAGAGAATCTCTCTCCGTACTCTCCACGTGCAGAACCTTTACGGAAGATCTTAGTACCAATAGTCAAATACTTGTTATCCAAGAATTTGTTATTGTCATTGTTTACTAATTGTACAGTGTAGATGAAACTATCTCCTGTAGGGATGATATCATCTGCAGTGATGTACATTTCCACACCATTGTACTTGTCATAAGTGATGATATCACCATGTCCAAATGTACGTTTGTTTAATTTGATTTTGAAGGTCTGACCATCAATACCTTTTGTTTGATTACCTGATTCAATATCTTCTACTATATAAGGAAGATCTTGGGCCACGGGAATTTGCCATTTGTATTCACCACGTGCATTATCTACCATGATGACATTTTTACCACCAAAACTTGACATTTGGTACAAAGGCATTTCTACCTTTTGAGCCATTGCCCACAAATCAACTGGACCTAAGTCAGTTGGTTCTGCAGATTTTAATAAGTTTGATAAATGATAAGAGTCAACATGAGAGCTAGTGTGATACTGATTATCACGTAGGAATATCCCATTGTTTAAAACTGGAGTTGCCATAGGGCTTTTGAAATTTAAGGGTTAATAATAAATATTATCTTTTAAAAATATTTTGTGGTCTAGAAATTTTTCTAGGTTTGTTATCTTCTTCTTCTTGATATGTAGAAACATTCTTTCTACTTTGTTCTGTCTTTAACTGTCTTACAGTTTGTTCTACAGCTGCATTCTTACCCTGACGAGCAAGATTGTTTCTGTATTCTTCCGGATTAGAAAGTAACCAAAGAGCTTCTGCAATTAAAGGATAATTAGGTTCTACAAACTGATACTTTTCTAAAAGATGTCCCAACAAATTAGTTGGTCTACCTGATATAGAAGGATATTGAGGTTGAACAAGTCCAGTGTATAATTGAGCTTGTGTTTTTTTATCTAATTTAAGACCATTAATTTCTGCAGGTCTTAAAGCTTCAAATACATTTTGAGTGTATGCTTGAGCAGCTTGTTCTTGTTGAGCTTTTTTCTGTTCTTGTTCAGCTACATGGTATTGAACAATCTCTTCTTGCATTTGATCAAGCTTTGGTTTAAACTGCTTAGCTTTCTTTTCTAATACACCAAGATCTTTCCATGTTACAACTTCTTCTTCAATCTCATCAGCATCACCAAAATTAGTAGCTTGTAAGTAACTTCTTACAATATGTTCTTGATCGTAATCATCTGTAGGATCAAGTTCTCTTACTTGTTCTACAGCAGATAGTGCTGAAAAAAGACCTTTAAGATCTTGTCCACCATCCATTACATATTTTGCAGCATATTGTAATTCTTCCGGTAAAGACTCAAAGAACTGTGCTGGAGTTTGGTTAGCCACTTCTTGTTTCAAATTAGAAACATTTGCTTGCCAAAGCTCCTCTATATCTTTTTCTCCAAGATTAGTCAAATAATCATCAAGAGATTGTTTCTTTTCATCATAGTCATCAAATGCAAACATCTCATTTGACTCTATTCTTTTCTTTAAAAACTCAACCAATCCAGACTTTTCTGTTTTAGGTCTTCCTACAGCTTTCTTAGTTGGCTCATCACCATTTTCATCAGCTAACAAATCTTTATCAAGATCTGTAAGAACTTCTATTGTTTCACGTGAAACTTCTTTTTCTTCTTCTGTAGCTTTTGGCTCATCTAAAAAAGAAAGATCACTTTTGTTAGAAGGAGAAAAAAAGTTTGGTTTAGCTTCTTCTTTAGTAAGGGCAGTAGTTGGTGTAACTATACTATCTGCTCCAGGAGCTCCTAACCAGCTATCAATATCAAGATCTACTTCTTGTACAGATGTCTGTACGTTTTGATTATCAGTCATATGTGTTGGTTTTTATTTGTTTGTTCTACATTTATAATATACAACTTAAACTCTAAAAATTTACATGCTTTTATCTAAGCTATGGATTATAGAGCTATAAATATTTTTATTTCTTATCTTTAGATGATTTAACATCATATTTGTTTTTATTTTCTCTAGCAATCTGAAGTTGTTTATCTGCAATTTCTTTTTGTGTTTGTAGTCTTTCACGTTCAACTCCTATCTTTTGAGCACCTTGATTATTCTTATTTACTTCTTGATCTCTTTTAAAGTTCATAGTATCTTGATAGTTGGTTTGCTTTTGGATATTAGCTAAAGCATCTTGATAATCAGATTGTTGATTTTGATTAATATCAACCCCTGCTCCAAAACCAGCACTTCTAATTTGAGCTTCCGTAAGTCTAGCAGCTCTATCTTTCTCAGCTTCTTCAGCTTTAAATTGTTGAGCCATCTGTAATTGCTGTTGTTGGGCTTTAAGTTGTTGATCTTGCATTTGTTGCTGTTGTTGCATTTCAGAATCTTTTTGAGCTTTAACTTTTTCTTCAGCTCCTTTAAGAACACCTGTAAGTTCTGCTATACTTTCAGCTTTAATAACATTTCCAAGATCATATATACTAGCACCAGTGGTATTATTATTAAGAGCCAACTGTTTAAGTTGTTCCATCACAGCACGAGAATTAGTCTTAGTAGTACAGAATATATTAAGATCTCTCATAAGAAGATCTGTACCATTTATTTGAAAATTCATTTTTTCATCAGCAGATGTTATATAGCTAAGTCTTACACTAGGTTTTTTAGAATGATAATACTGAGCTAAGTCAGTTCTCATCTGATGCACACGAGGCATTAAGTTATCACTATGCTGTATAAAGTATTGTTCTGTCTGTGCATACGAAGCATTGGTAGCCTGTTCTACAGCTGTAGCAGTTTGTTGTTGAGCTATCTGTGCCCCCATACGTTGAGGATTAAGACCAATAGTTTCAAATGCTTGATTCTTAAAATAAGTTCCCAACTGTATTCTAGACATAAGACGCTGAGTCTGTTCTAGATTCAACACTTGGTAATGTTGAAAGTTAAGAGCATTCTCAGTATTTGTAATAGAAGTATCCAACGGCAACATCTGGAAATTCTTCATGGCCACATAAGCTTTAGCCAAGTTATTCTTACCCCAGTCTTCTCCTAATGAGTGACGTGGTAGAGCATTTTGGTCAAGCATAATCACTGTACCAAGCTCATCTACTAATATATCAGCTATCTGGTTATTTACAATATTATAACCAATTTGATATGGCTTCATTAAATCCACAAGACTCACAGATCTAGTATTACGATCACCAAATACAGCTCCTTCTACAGGAAGTTTACATCCGTATATTGTTTGGTCTCCTTTAAATTGAAAAGGTAACTTACCAGGTTTACCACCATGCATTCCTAAATATATAGGATTGATACCTCCGGGATTATTCATACCCCAAAATGTAGGACGGTTAGGGCCAATCTTAATTCCACCCCACACTTCATTAATCCAAATCCAGTCTATATGCTCACCAAATATTAAATTATCTTTAGTTTTTTGTTTATAAACTGAAGTATCATACTCAGGCTTATCTACCATTTTATACTCTTCAGAAATAATGTCTTGAGAAAGTTCACCTTCAGCAGTTATTTTTGTAAGATGTCCCACCTTTCTTTGACTCTTCCAATAGATTGTTGATACACGAAGCATATAACTTTTCCCAAAATCTTGAAGATCTTCTGAATCAGATAGGATCCACTGAACAATATCACCACTTCCAAGTTTACTGTCGTACAAAGAAGTAAATTGTCTATAAGCCAATGATGGCATTTGAGTATTCCACTCATGAGATCTTGTAGGGTCATAATATGTTCCATCATTTTGGTAGCCTTGAACAGCATATCCTGCTGATCTTACAGGGTAAATAACTTCTAATGCTTCCAATTGCTCTTGTGTCATCATCCATCCAAACTTATCAATACAATCTGACACGGACATCATATCTGTTTTTCCTATCCAGTTTCCATCAGATACGTAACGTACATCTGGAGATTTATGATAGAATGTAAGTAAAGGATTCCAAAGTTCTATCTCATAATCATCTTCATTCATTTTAAAATGCCAAAACTCTCTATCTGTTATAAGCATATCTCTAAAAGCTCTTTCTTCAAGTTCTTGCATTTTAAATCTTTCCTCATCCACTTTCATTTGATGTGAAGCCCATTCTTCAATCACTGATCTATAATCTTTTTTAAAAAATGATTCTATTTCAGGAAGTGTTCTAAGCTTTTCAGGAGACATCATTTGTTGAGCTTCTTCAGATTCAGGATCCATTCCTTGAGAAATCATCTTCATCATCTGTTTTTGCTGAGCCTGTTGTAACAAAACATCTTCTAACATCTGACGTTTTTGTTCTAACATTTCGTTATAAGATGTGTCATCTGTAGCTCTAAACATTATTCTTGAACTTCTTTTAGAAAATTCATTAGCAAGAACATTAATAACATTAGGAATAATAGGATAAAACTTAAGTTCAAATGCTGATACATCTTCTTTAGTAAGAACATCTATAAGATCAGCCATCTCATTATCTTCTTCCACTATATAATCTTGCTTGTCTATAATACCTTTAGATAGTTTATAGTTTTTACTTAAACGTCTAGCATTACGTCTAAGCTGACGCATACCCTGCCACTCTAACCAGTCAAGGTTCCAAGCTCTCCATTCATCATCCTTTTCTTTCTCTGATAAAAACTGAATAGGTTGGGTGAGAGTACCCATCTTATTATACTCAGCTTTTTTACCATGTTTGAGGTCTAGTGCGTTATATATCTGCATGATTATGAATTAGTTAGAGTGATATTTTCAGTGATGACATATGTTACATCTGGTGAGGCTGTTGTATTAATACATACATAGGTACCAGCATTTATATCTGAAATTGTAATTGTTCCTGTTGTCATTATCTTATATTTTTAAAGGCATTCCTACTAGGAGCCATATTCATTTTACTATTACCAGAACCACCCATATGTCTGAATGGACTCCAATTTAATTTACTGAATTTTTGGGACACGTCCAAATTCGTTTTACTAACTTCTATACGTTTAGCCAAGCCCCTATTAGATTGTTGCACCTTAGCAAATGCTACAAGAGCACAATATGATACAATTCTATCTACGTTCAACCCATCTCTGTATGCCTGCATTTCTTTAAGCAACATTGGATCTGGTATTCTCTCCACCCCATATATTGTTTTAACTATAGTTCCATCAGGAAGAGTTTCATGATCAAGCTCTTCTTGTAAAAACTCAATACCATATGATAAAATAGTTCCTTTAAATAATGTACCTACATTCTTCCATCCGTATTCTTGGAATACATTTCTATTTGCTCCTATATCTTTTAAGAATAATATCATATCCTTAGGTACAAGATATCTCTGTCTTTTTCTAGATATCATGTATTGTATAAAAAGAGCTACGTTATTCTCCACTATAGTCCATGCATTATACCATTCTATAAGAAGTTCTAGACGTTCATGGGTTTTCTTAAGATCATCAAACCTTCCACACCATGATGCCACTATACCATCTCTTTCTATAGTGTTCTTCACTTGCCCATCTCCTTCATCTATTATCACTTCTACGGGACTTTTGTAAACATATATAGAACACAATGAATCAGACGTAGTTGTTTTACCTTCTGATACAGGATCTATTGATGCATAATAATTACCAAACACAGGATCTTTACAAGGTCTTTCATAAATACATATTACTCCTTCCTTATCTTCTGTTTTTTTAGATATAGGAAATTCCATTATAGGAAGCTTATTTGAAGCTTTAGCTATAATCTTTCCTTCTTCATTTCTAGAAAGATCTACATACTCTACTGAATATTCTTTATCAGCAATCCTTTGTAACTGCTTGGAAACCAAGTGAGTAGGAAAAACAGAAGCTTTTCTTGTAGCAAATGCTTCTTCTATAGATCGTGGTTGTTGAGAAATAGTAAGCTGATAAGCAGCCGGATCAAGATCCTTTTTCATTTTCTCAAACTCTACATCAAGAGCTGCCAAAGCTTCTTCCACTTTAGAGTTACCATAAGAGTCTATATATGGAGGCATACTCCATTGTTCCGGTATAAATAATCCAGTGATTCCAATAGTACCATCCTTATCTATAAGATTAGATGGCACACCATAGAATCCATTTTCTTCTGGGTGTAGTATATAATTCTTAAGAGGTTCACATTGATCAAGGTCACCCACAGATCCGGCAGCTATAAACTGTCCTGTAATGATATGACCTGATTTAAGAGCCGGTTTCATGAAGCCATAAGTATCATCCATCTTTGGAGCAATACCACCCTCTTCATGAAAGAAATAAGTCACAGGACCACCGACACCATTAGTAGGATCTTTCTCAAAAGAGTAGGAGTTAATAGTACCCTTTAGTCCTCTATAAGTGTCACGGTTATTAATCCTCACTTTAATCTGTTGTTGCCAAGCTCCCACCTTATCAGGTTCTGATGGTCTATACCATGCAGTGTGTTCATTTAAAAAGTTCTTATATTCATTAAGAAACTTCCAGGATCCTTTCTCGTTTATATAATCTTTAAGACTAGCTCCTATCTTTAGTACAGCACCTTGCTCAAACCAATACTGGTTGATGAGCTTTCCCATGTGAAAATATGAGGATGCTATCTGACGTTTTTTAAGAATAACTACATGTTTATAATGTAGTTCTGCTAATATCTCATATAGAGCCATGTGATATTGGGCATCTCTCACCTTAGCAAAATCAAATCTTTTTTCTTCTTTATCATAAATAGGAAGAAAGTTTAACCACATATAATAGTCTCTAGATAAATACCATGTTTTATCTCCCGACATAACTAAAATTCCTACACGACACTTATGTTTTTGATCATCCCAATAAGCTATAAAATCTTTAGTTTTTACAGGTGCTGCACAGTAATATCCTTGTTTTTGAAACTTACGTCCTTCAACATTAAATATAAGACTAGTCTCATCAAATTCATATTGACCAGGTTCTTTAAACAATGGAATAAGAAAATCCCTAAAGTCTTCTCTTGTAGAAAAGTCTGTAGTTGTCCATGTACCGTTAGAATACGTGGGAACAGATACGTAATTATTCTGCACCTTCTCCATTTATAATGTGGTCTATTACATTAGAATCACCTTTGGCCTTATGCAAAAGATCTAGTAATGTATTTAAGTTTTTACTTCTAAGAACCCCTGCTTTCTTATAGTCATTCCAGTATTCATTATATGTTTCACGTGGAATAGCTGCCCATTGTTTTGTATAAGGGTTAAAATGAAACACCCAATCAGCAAGATATTCTAAAGAATTAGTTGGGTAGTCTTGTTCATAGTCTTGGTAAACTTCTTGTGTCATATTATTAGTTTTTAATTAACCATTTTGGTTTTCCGTAATTAATAAGATCTTCCATATTACTAAAAGGTTTTCCAAGATCCATTCCAAAGAATGGCATCTTTGTTCCTTTCTTATAAAGATCCTCATCATGTATAAGATTAATGTCTGTAAAATCATTATTATATAAAAGACTTGGAGGAAACAGTCCTAATATATAAAAAGTTTTAGGACATAAATCATCCATTGTAATTATAATCTGAGGATATCTAAAGTCTTTTTGTTTATCCTCTGGCATCCTATTATACATCTCATTAGGTATGTAATTAATCAATGGAGGATTACACATTCTATGTGTTTTGGTACCGTAATGTAAATTTAAAGGTTCTAAGTCTGGCCGGTTTTTATCAAACCCAAAATTAGGATCTAGATTTACAAATTGTTCTCCTAATAAATGTCCTAAAGCAGCTTCACCTAAATGTCCATGTTTACTTCTGCAATTAAGCTGATTGATATCTTTAGTAAAATGTTCTATAGATCTTTTATCTTTAGTCCACTTATCAGAAAATTCTATAATAAAATTATATAAACTATCAGGCAGTATAACTTTAATAGCTTTTTCTAAAGCTAGTTCTAGTCTTCTTTGGTATTCTTTTTTGGTATTTATTTCTTTCATTATTGATCGTAAGCTAAGTTCTGTCCTCCTCTTACAGTGGATTGTTGCTCTTCCATTAAATCTCTATACACTCCTTTGAATGATTGACGTACACCATCAAACTCTTTAGCTATTTTTAAAAGAGATGTGGCTGATCCATCCCTACCAAATGTAGGTTGTTCTGTTGCCAGCACTCTAGCTAAATTATCTAAAGTTATTTTGATTCCCATGTAAGCCCTGAAAGTAGGAGTTTGATACATCTTCTCACATTGTTTCATGGCTATTGTTAATAATTCCTCATCTGTACTAAACTCTGCATCTATTTCTTTGAGAATAATTTGTTCCTTATCTGTTTCTGGTACATCAAAAAAAGGATTAAGATCTGGATTAGGACAAGTCATATAAAACAAATAAGCATACATCTTCAAGTGATCTTCTGGAAATTCATCCATTATATCCTTAAGAAACTTAAGGGTGTAACAGTGTTCACTTGGAATCACTTTACCATTCAACACATCAAACAATCTTATCATTTTTTATTAGTTTTCCAGTTAGATTTATCCACTCCACTCATATGATCTGGAGCTGTTTTAGTTCCTATTAATTTATCTTGGTGCATTGTACTATATATTCCTGATACAATAGCTTCTCTTTGAAGCTCATCTCTATGTACAAGCCCTGTTCTATCTTTAGATTGATATTTAAATACAACAACATCTTTAGGAAGTGTTCCATTCTTATATTGTTCTACAAGTTCAATCATTGTTGGTACTATTTCTTGTTCCATTAGTGTTTAGCTTTAAGATTGTGACGGTTGTCTTCCAACCAATGTATCATTGCAATAGACTCTGCCTTTAAATAAGGTAGATCATATGGGATGATATCTTTTAATATAGGATTACCCTGATTGTCTAAAGCTGTAATAGGATTATCATATTGATCTCTATCAGCTTCTTCAAACATAATATGATGAATTGTAAGAATGCCTGGGGAAAGTTTAGGATTATGTTTAAGAATAATGTACATATACATGCTAAGCTGTAATGCATAATGCATTAAATGACAATCATCTAAATGAGCTACAGGAGGAGCCATCTTTTGAGACACTCCATCCCAACTCATATATCCTTCTGTTTTAATTTCTTTATTAGTTTTATAATCAGTGATGTGAACTATTCCATTCACCACTTCTACAAGATCAGACTGACCACATATACCAGCAGATTTTAAATACACCATGTGTTCTGGATAGACACCTTCTTTAAGCTTTTGTTCAGGAGAATATTTAATTCCTTCTATCTCAATTGGCTTAAGAACAGGAACTGTAATCCCATGTCTTTCCATTGTTTCCAGTCCACATATGTCAGCTTCACGTTGATTATGATACCATGTACCAAGATCAGTAGCTCGTTTGGCTTCAGCTTTCCAAGCTTCTTTGATATTAGATGGTGTCATACCATACCACTTACTTTTCTTATTTTTTGCAGATTTAATAGCAATACTATCAGCATCAAACGGTTTCTTAAAATTGCTTATAAAACTAGTTACACTTAACCAATCAATATCATCTTCACTACGATATTTATGATCATGTGCTGTAAACTTTAATATACTCATAGTCCTAATTTTTGATTTAATTGGTCTTCTTCTTCTTCTGTAATTTCAGCTATCCATTTACCTAAAGGACATTCAGAACTAAGAGCTCTAATCTTTAATGAAAGACTACAACCACATCCTCCTTGTCTTTCATCACAACATGGTGTAGTACCTGGCACCATACATCCTTTATCATCATGTGTAATTAATTGACATGTTGAACAAACAGCCATTCTTTGTTCTGCTATTTCCTCTACATCTTCTCTTTTAAATACACTATTTGTTATCCCCTCCACTATCTGGCCCTTTGCTTTCCATACTTTTATTATGTTTTCTTTCAGACTCATGTTTGTGAAATTTTATAAAATCTTTACGTTGGTTTTCTTGTTCTATAAGTTTTTTAATATTCTTTAAATCATACAGTGTCTCAGCTGTTTTAAATCTAGCTGTCATTTGTTGCATTCCTTTTTGCTTATTACTTTCTTCCCATCTTTCCAAAGCTTCTATTTTTTCATCCACCTTCCAATGCTTAATAGTAAAATCTCCAAGATTAGTAAGATGAATACGTTGATGCTTTAAAGAAGAAAGGCTTTTTCTAATATCTTGCCAGTATGCTAACACAACATCTTTAACAATTTCCTCTGACATATTTAAATCAGAAGCTACATTAGGAATAAAATCTTTTGCTTTTTTAGGATGCAACAGAAAGTATTTTAATATTTAAAAGAATGTTTCCAAACACTTGTATTTTCATTTCAGGGTTTAATACAATCTTCTTTTTATTTTTTCCTTCTTTTATAATAAGACTTTTCTTTTCAGCTTTAGTAATAGAATTACGAGCACTCTGAGGTGAAGAAAAAATCTTCTTATCATGTACTTTAGAACAAAAAGATGTAAGTTCCTGTTCTCCTTCTAAAGCAAGATAGGTGAGGCATTCTAAGTCTGCCTCACTCACTTGTATTTTAGAGATGTAACAGTGTGTAACTATCTGGTATTTAATAACATCCCAGTTAGTCATCACTGCTTTTTTTTCAATTTGATTAACAACAGCCATAATTAAGCTTGTTCTTTTTTAAGTTTTCTTGATTTTGGTGCTTCTTCATTTAACATTTCTACACCAACAGGAATTAACACTTCATCACCCACTTTAACACCAGCATCTACTAATTCAGGGTTAGCATCAATGTCTTCTTGTGTTACAGTGTGAGGCTGTGTTTGTTGTTGTGCTTGAGGATTAGTCATCTGAGCTACAAACTGTAATGCTTTTAATTCTTCAGCTCTAGCTACAGCAAGCTTAGTATTTAATTCTTGTAATTCAAATTGAACTTTCTTTACATCAATTTGTTCTTGAAAAAACTTAATAAGTTCTTCTTTGGTTGGAGCTTGTTGGTCATTTGATTGGTCTGGCATTTTATTTGGTTTTTTGGTTTAAATAATTCCATTACGTTTAGCTATAGGATGTCCCATGTTCTCAAATCCTTTTCTAATAGATTTAAGAATAATCCTTGTAACTTTCTTTAAGGGTTTCTTTTTTATTTTTTTAGTTTTCATAATTCAAGATCATCGTCATCAATAATATCTATTTGATGTTTATAGTCTTTCCAGATTTTTAAAAAATCTTTATACTTAGTATCCACTACATACGTATCACCACTAGACATAAATAGTGTAGTGCACTTATATGTAAATGAATCTGATTCATCTGATGACATTTTGATAGCATCTATTAAAGATAGATCAACAGCAAATGGAAGCCATTTACCTTCATCATCGGCAGATTTACCTAAGATGTCTTCTAAATCTGGAGGAGTACTGTGACAATATACGTTACATTCGTAAATCATTAGGATTGTTAGTTTTAGGTTTATGATATTCTGTATATGCAATATACGCACTTCTGTTATTAGCTTTAACCATTCGTTCAGCTATCATTCTTTCTACAATTCCATCTCTGACGTCAATAACAGGAACTTGTGATTCCTGCCCCCATCTGTTAATAGATGTTCTATAATGAGAAAATTTTTCTGGTGTGTTAGTTGGTTGGTTCATAATATAATATACTTAATAAGTTTAAACTTACCAAATTTATACATATATTATTTACTAATCACTATTAAGATATCCACATTATGTGGATCCTATCCCTTATATTCGTAGTCTAAGATTTTACCTACTAAATCAGATCTGTGGTTGTGCTTAAGTTTCACCCATTTAATTTCTTCTGTAAACTTCTTAGCTAAATCTATTGCATAAGATAGTCCGTTATAAGGATCTTTAATATCCTTCTGCTCATTGTCTCCATTGACAATAATCTTACCTGTCTTACCTAGTCTAGTGAGGATGGCTAACATCTGGTGCTTAGTCATGTTCTGTGCTTCCTCCACTATAAGAACATCATCAATTGTTTTACCTCTTATAAACTGAATAGTGCATCCTATAATTCTACCATTATTTACCATGTCTGTAGTCTTAGCAGTTTCTTGACATTTATTAAGATTGTCCACTAAGGCTTCTATATAGGGATTGAATTTTTCATCAAGCCCCCCTGGTAAAAACCCTAGAGATTGCCCCACCTCTACAGTGGCTCTAGTAACAAATATCTTCTCACATTCTTTCTTATTAAGAAAGTCAAGAGCAGCTACTGCAGAGACAAGACTCTTACCACACCCTGCCCTACCTGTAATAACCACAATTTGATTTTCTCTAATAAGTCTTTTAGTTTCCTTCTGTTCTTCATTTAAAGTGATTTTATATTTAATTTCTTGTTTACGTTCTCTATTGGTTTCTTTCATAAAATTATATATGGTTTACAATACAATATACAAAATACCCCCCACATTTCCTAAAACAGAATTATACCCCCTCCCTACAAAATGTTCCGT
>Ga0315294_10000508_pt1 | contig 42110 bp, 52 predicted proteins | sample YL17G13_40_MG_FD_203626 | JGI IMG/M metagenome (GOLD analysis project Ga0315294, IMG submission 203626) | Sediment microbial communities from Yellowstone Lake, YNP, Wyoming, USA - YL17G13_40 | ecosystem: Environmental > Aquatic > Freshwater > Lake > Sediment | place: USA: Wyoming | collected... | reverse complement strand
TTAAACGACTGATCCTTACCATATTTATGTTCATGCTGGCTGCCCAGCTCTGCTATGGCATCACACCTTACTTACGGTTTAACGTGCAGGATTTCGGCGCTGTCGGAAGCGGTGCGGTAGACGACTCGCCATCTTTTGCAGGGATCACACTAACCGGACCGATAGCCGGCGGTATAGCTTTTGATTTCACCGATGCCGGACCTATGGTTGGCAACGAGACGTTCGTGCAGGCAGATGGGAACGTCTTCTATAAGGACGGCGGCGCAGCAGACCGTACCTTCAATCCTAATGCGGCTTTTCAGACAGGGACGATTATTTTCCTGAACAACTACGGTGCAACGAACAAAATCACTTTCGACTCTGGGGTGCTTGCCCAGGACGTTCTCCCCGGCGAGTCGGCGATATTCTTTTACACAGGGGCAATTTGGCGGTTGTTCATACTGATATAGGGGTGCAATATGCTGAAACGATTACTACTCACAATTATAGTTTTGGCATTTACCTGCCAAATCTGCTATGGCATAACGCCGATGACAAGGTTCAACGTGCAGGACTTCGGCGCAGTCGGCAGCGGGGCGGTAGACGACTCAACTGCGATAATTAACTGCATAGCATCCGCCGCCGGCGGTAGTGTTTTCTTCCCGAAAGGGACTTATAAGCTATCTGCAAACGTGACCGTCCCCGCCGGTATTAGTGCCGTATTCTCTCATGGTGCGACGCTCTCCATTGACAACACTAAGGTGTTTACCGTCAATGGCAAGCTCGATGCGGGGCTGTTCAAAATATTCTCAGGGCTGGGTACTGCAACCTTAAGCGCGGGGTGCTCGGTCTGGTTATACCCGCAGTGGTGGGGCGCTGTTGGCGATGGAGTTACCGACGACCTTGCGGCGTTTACTACGTGTATAACAGCGGCAGGCACCACTTCTATCCTTATCATCCCGGGTAATTACGCCATTACCGACAACGTTACCTTCGGGGCGACGTCGAACGTGAGGCTCATATCCCCTGTGACTTTCACAGTATCAAACACAAAGACCGTCACGTTCTCAGGGCGTATGCTTGGCGATATACCGACGCTGGCAGGGGCAGGGGCGATTAGCTACGTTAATTCGACAACGGAGTATAGGGCAGTCAAGGCCTTGATCTTTGCCGATCCACTCGCCGTCAACATGAATGATGGAAACGTGTTTACGGTTACTGCGACAGCGAATTCCACGTTTAATGCCAGCAACGGCATAGCGGGCATGGAGGCAACGTTTATCATCACCAATGACGCCGGCGGAGCAAGGACGATAACCTTCGGGGCGAACTTCAAGCCCAGCGGCACGGTTGTAGGGATAGCCAATAAAACCTCAACGATCAAGTTTGCTTATGATGGAACGAACTGGTGGGAAGTAAGCAGGGTCGTTGGGACGCTATAAAGGATAAAGGATGAGGGATGAAGGGGGTGCAGTATGCTAAATTTGTTTCTTCCTCGTTGGCAACGGAAACACTGGGGTCTCCCAGTGACGGCGAAACGAGAAAGATTTTTCATCGCAATTATAGTTCTGGCATTTGCCTGTCAAATCTGCTGTGCGGTCACGCCGCCCTTCAGATTCAACGTGCAGGACTTCGGCGCTGTCGGCGACGGCACTACTGAGGCATCTGCCAATATCCAAGCCTGCGCGGACGCTGCATACGATGCCGGCGGAGGCAGTGTTTTCTTCCCGAAGGGAACGTATCAGATTAAATTTTCAAGCGTAGCAATTCCTGATAAAGTTACTTCTGTATTCCAACAGGGGGCGACAGTATACTTTGACGATTCAGTTGGGTCGACTTTTGCTATCTACGGTAAGATAGATGCGGGGCTATTCCAAATATTTTCTGGTCCGGGGGGTGCTCCAACATTCGTTGCGGGAGTCTCAAGCTGGTTATACCCCCAGTGGTGGGGCGCTGTCGGGGATGGAGTTACTGATGACACAGCGGCGTTTCTTTCATTTATCCCAGGAACTGTCAATCTAACAACTCTTATCCCTCCGGGGAATTATGCCATCACTAACAACATTACGTTCAGCGCAGCGTCGAACGTGAGGCTCATATCCCCTGTGACTTTCACCGTATCAGCCGGAAAGACTGTAACGTTTTCAGGGCGTATGCTCGGCGATATACCGACGCTGGCAGGTGCAGGGTCACTTAGCTACGTTAATTCAAAAACGATGTTCCGGGAAGTCAAGGCTTTAACTTTTGCCAACCCGCTCGCTGTTGACATGAACGATGGGAACGTGTTTACCGTTACTGCGACAGGGAACTCCACGTTTAATGCCAGCAACGGGATAGCGGGGATGGAGGCAACGTTTATCATCGCTAATGATGGTGTAGCAAGAACGATAACCTTCGGTGCGAACTTCAAGCCCGTCAGTACGCTCGTCGGGATAATAAATAAAACGTCAACGATCAAATTTGCCTACGACGGCGCAAACTGGTGGGAAGTGAGCAGAGTCGTGGGGACGCTGTAAGGATGAGGGATGAAGGATGACGGATGAAGGATGACGGATGAAGGATGAGGGATGAAATGCAATACCTGCTGATACCGATTCTAATACTGTCAGTTTTTAGCGCAATCAGGAGCCTTTTAGGTTTATCACAGGAGCTTCGTCAATGATGGATACAGGACTAAAATGCGGGTTTCTCCCGGAACAGGACTGCCTGAAAGAAAACTGTCCGCTGAGGGCATGGGTCGAGGACAAGGATTTTGGTTCTTCCTCGTTGCCTTCGAGACTCGGCAGCCACGTTCCGCCGTGTAACGGAAGAATAGATGCTGAGAGCGAAACGAGAGGTATGTGCATCTTCGATATCGCGGCTATAACGATCAAGAGGGTCGTGTCCGGCACTCAGAAGCTGGCACACGTAGTGAAGGGCATGAGCAGGGAGCAACTTATACAGAAAGGCGTTGAGATATGGAAAAAGATAGGGTAAAAAAAAATAATTTTGTTACAACAGAGGAAAAATCAAATTCTCACTTGATTATATACCTTCAGGCTTTATTTAAATTCCTGAAAGGCAAAAAAACGTCAATCGCCACCATATTAGCCGCTATCCTGATATTGCTTCAGGGGCATGGAATAATCACCTATGCTGATGCACAAATATATTCAATCATCTTAGTTGCTCTGGGATTGGGAGCAAACATCACAGAGCCTATCGTGAACCAAAGGATAAATAAAAAATCTTGTTGAAAATATCTGCAACATATCAGCAAGGTAGGTGCCGCCATTGGTTAAACTACTTTTAATCATCATAGGAGCCTTACTGCTTCTGCCTGAACAGAAATCAAATGAGCTTTCGGGTATAAGGAAAAGGAGAAGCAGGAGGCTTTTTTATTTGCTTAATGGCAGGGTGATCCCCAGGGCGCAGGTATCAAACGCAAAGGCTATGGCAGCCGCAGGGCATGGTTCGCTCTATGCGGTATGGGCATGGTCGGCTGAAGAGGCAAGGAAAGATATAAAAGGGGGGAGAGCGGAGAGATACACAGGTCAATTAGGGTCACTGGAGCCCTGTCAATGTATAAAAATATACAGCGGAAAAGGACCGAGAAAAATTTGTTTAATGGGGAATGCAGTAGCCTTAACAAAGGAAGAAAGACAATACATAGCCGCAAGGTATCCTATCAGACCAGCAATTCGACTAGACAGAAAAGACATTTATGTCGGAGATTACGGCGATATACACTCAGATATAACTAATTATCTTCCAGAAGATTGGTATAATCTAACAACTGAGCCCGGGTGGGTAGATCAAAAAGGCAACTGGCTAACGCAAGCACAGGCAGCGAAAATTGTAGCCGAGGTAGAAAAAACCCCAATTGGAGAAAGGTCAATATGGCAGGGACACTCAGCATATATTAGAGCAAGTGCAAAAGAGCAACTTGAAAAAGAAAAGAGTACGCTATTCGGAGCTATTGAACCCTGGCAGATGACGCTTGACGAGTTCAGCAACGTCGGTGAGAGCCAAAGGGCTAAAGCGTGGGGGGTCAGGATGGCTATCCGAGACAGGGGGACAGGAAAAATTTATCCCGGCGGGGAGAAGGATCGCCTCCACCTGGACGTTCTAAGCAAAATACAGCCTGTTCAGATAAGGATCAAGGACATAGAGGTGGGTTTCATACTCCCCGATGGCACTTACTTTACGAAGTGGTCGAAAGACACAATGAAGACGCCGGAGGGCTTCAGATACATTGACGAGGGCTACAAGGCCGACCTGCACAGGCTGATAGTCCAGAGGGCTAAAAGTGAGGGTAAAAATGTTCCGAGGGAAGTACTTAGCCAATACAACCTGGGGGGGTTCATAAGCCACATACCAAGAATGTTCATAATGAGCAGGATAATAAAATCATTGAGGGAGTGAAAATGGAAAACATATCAAACGATACTGCATGCCTTTAGACCACTTCGTCAACTACCAACGAATAAATTCGTTGGCTTGTCCCTAATCTCCGTCTCAGTTCGCAAGAGCGCTTCGACATCAACGATTGAGACATAAGGCGTATTGACTGACGCCCATCCTTATGCGACAAACTCTCCATAAGGAATTGTTGTTCTGTTGTGCGTTGAACTTTTTACATTTACAACGTTTTCTGTAAACAACCCATAATTCAGTTTTCAAAGAACAATTGGTATTTATAAGCTGTTATCTCCGTCAGGAGTGCCTTATACCAATAATAATTATAACATATTTGACAACAAATTTAAAGGAATATCTTTGTTAAGGAACAACACAGGAATCATTCCTCCCACGACTAGAAGTCATGGGCTTCCTGATTCAAAAGGATCGTGAACTATTATGCAAAGAGGAATAAGCCAGATAATTAGGGGAAGTCTAACTTTATTGTTTCGGTGTGCTGATAAAAGCAAGGCATCTATATTCTCCGAAATAGGCGATCTAATAATGCTTTTGCTTAAAGCTATATCTGATGGCGCGATCACTATTAATGAATTAGAGCAGATTTCTAAAGAATTGTCTGACCTGATACGGAAAATAAGAGAAATAAGGAAAAAATGAACAGTTGCAGCGCCAACATCATAGTAAGGGATGCTGAGGGAGAGATCGGGCAGTGCCTGGACTCTATCATAATGCCGGGATGCTTCAGCGAGATAGTGATCGCTGTTGACACGCGCACTAAGGATAGGACTCTGCAAGTTATAGACTCATACAGAAGCCTTATTCCTATCAAGGCCTTCTGGTACGATCATCACGGCTTATGGGACGAGCTGGGGGCAAGGAACGCTACGCTCAGGGAATCCAGCGGTGAATATATACTCTGGATAGACGCTGACGAAATATTAGACAAACCGTCGGGGTGCTGTCTTTTACAGAACCCAGGTAAAAAAGCCTTTTACTTACATCAAGTATCCATTCTCTCAGATGGGACGTATTACGACCTGCCGCAAATCAGATTATTCCCTAATATTAAAGGCGTCCGGTGGGAGCTTCCAATACACTGCCAGATATTCTTCTCTCTCGAAAGGCTTGGGATACCGATGGAGGACACGCCGTACAGGATACTCCACACAGGGTACGACAGCCCAGAGAAGATCAGGGATAAGCACGTGAGGAACTATCCTATGCTTTTGGGATACCTAAATGAACACAGGAAAAATAACAGGAAACGACAATACATCATGGACCGCTACAATGAATCATACTCATATCTTAAATCAAATGGTCTCCTTAGCGATATAGGCTTTCTGGACCCCGTCACAATTAGCACGATAGTTACACGCGCAGTGACCTTTATAACGATGGGATTGGCGAAGCACGATGCGATACAGCAGGCAAAACAGCAGGCGGGCATACAGAGGTACTTGCAGCAGCAGGAGATGGCGCAGTTGGCTTCCGCACTGCACAGCAGGTTTCCCACTGTCAGCATGGAGGACTGGATGCTGGCGATTAAGCTTGAGGAGAGTATGCCGCAGCAACAGCCGGTCCCTACTCCTGAACCCGAACCCTCTCAAAACTATCTTCCTTACATTGTAGGTGGGCTTATTTTATTGGTGGTGATGTTAAGATGACTTGCCAGGCAAAGACTGAGATAAATTTTGAATATGGAGTCGCTGTTAAAATCAGCGACTCAGAGACGGGAATCTCGTTTTACATGCCCTCGGTGCAGCACTTTGAGGACATCAGGTGGCACATAAAGAAAGGGTCCAGATTCATTGATGCCTACGATACTGTTTATAGGGCCGAATACCTGCCTCAATTCGTACCTCCAACGGAGTACGTCCCCTGTATAAAGGCGATATACACGCAGATTGTTTTCGACCCGAATCTGAGGATATGGGTTGACAGGCCGGCGGGTGATTGGATATACCAGGAGGCATGTAACTGTTTGGTTGGGGCGACAAAGGAGGGAAGGATCGATCTGGGAGATGGCTTCATCGTCCCAAACTATGATGAGCAGACGAGGATAAACAGCCTCGTATTCGCCTCTAACTATGACCTGTACTCAGCAATACAGGGCATATGCCCCGACATCACGCCGCCGCTGGAATCAATAGCCTGCATCGAGCAGGCAATGAGGGGGACAAATTGGCATTATTATGATATTTACACTGCCTGCCGTGCTGTCTACGTGGCTGCACAGGCTTCTCTGCCGGGGACTTCCCCTCCTCCAGAGCCGAAGAATAATACGCTGCTCTACGTTGTAGGCGGGCTTATCGTTTTCTTGGTTTTATCCTCTCGTTAGTTTTTTTACTTCGTCAAATCAGATGCCATATTTTTTATTTGATTATAAAAAAGCTCAAAACTTGCATCTGAGTCGCATTCAAAATAACCCCAAACAGTAGTATAAGGAATTATCGTAGTAATACCTTTTACATCTCCACCAAGTTCTATTATCTTGGAGAGAAAATCTTGTATTTCTTCCGGTGTTACACGCCAGCCGGCTGAGACATAAAATATTCGCATCATATTCAAATACCTCTTTTTTAGGATCATCATGCTCTTAAAAGGCACGACGATCTCACCAGTTCAACCGAGACGAACCAAATTACCCCCCCCCGCTATCCTTACACCTAAGAAAATTCCTGGGTCAAACACGGATGGTCAAATATTGCTAATGTGTTACTTTTTGTCAACATCATAATTTAATAAAAATTAAATGTAATTTGTGTTCCTTTTTGGCTCTTATCTGACTTACTTAACCTTGTTCGGTTTCTACCACAAAGAGGACAAATATTATGTTCATCACCATCTTCATAAATAATATCAAATTTATGTAATTCTTTTATTGGATACTTATTTATTTCAATATTAATAAAATCTTTTATTTCTTTTGAAAAATAAAACCACTCACCCCTAACATGATATTTCTGGAATCTTTTATGTAATTCTCGCTCGTATTTAAAAGAACCTTTATCCCCTTTGAAATAGCCTCTTATATAAAGCTTTATTGGACAATTAGCTTGAATTTCCCTCAGTCTGTCATTTACCGTATCTTCAACATCCACATGACCAATTTTGACATATTTCTCTAATTTATCAACAACAAAATAAATCATAAAATATCACCCACTTATATTATTTTTCAAAAACTGTGTTCAAGTTCCACTTGCACCGAGTGTCCGTTTAGAATGTATATTTGTTTTTCTAATGATGAAATTAGGGCTTTGTAATAATCGTCTGTAACGTCATCGATCACAAACGATAATTGTGGTAAGTCTAAAGATGCCCTAAGTACTGAATTATATACTGCGTCAATGGTGTGAATTTTCCCAAGACGAGTAAATGTTTCAATATCTATTTTAACATTTTTATCATTTCGTATTATTTTTACAACAGCATCCAAAATTATCCCTCCTTAACTAAACAGGCTGACACAACCGTCGTCCTGCATTGTTCCTCAATGCAGATATTCATTGACTTTATCCTGAATTTGAGTTATAATTATTATTGGTATAAGGCACTCCGAATGGAGATAACAGCTATAAAATACCAATTGTTCTTTGAAAACTGAATTATGGGTTGTTTGCAGAAAACGTTGTAAACGTAAAAAATTCAACGCTCAAATAGAACAACAATTCCAGAGAGCGAGTTTGGCGTCTCTGGATGGGCTTCAGTCAATAAGCCTTATGTCTCAGTCGTTGATACCGAAACTTCGGTGGAGACTAGGGACAAGCCAACGAATTTATTCGTTGGTAGTTGACTCTTTATTATTTTTATAACAGCATCCAAAATTTTTCCTCCTTTGGAATACAATATTTATTGATTAACCTTGTAAGCTCATCGGCGAATATACCACTATGCCCTGTTAAATCATCCTTGCACCGAAGCCTTGACCTTTTTATGTGTGCTATCTCGTGTAGTATCAACCCGAATGTCAAAGCTTCAGGGTCAATAATTATGCTTTTCGTGTCGCCCAGACATATACCTCCGCCGCCGATATGCCTATCAGCAACGAATTTCCATGTCTTGTGTCGCTCATTATCCAGTATCATCCTTGCCCAATGTTTGAGTTCTTCTTTGTTCATTTCGTGCTATTTCCTTGTTATACTCATTCTGGTCTATTGACAATTGTTATTCCACCCCACTCGCTAGTCCAAACCTTCAAAAATGAACCATCGCTCAATTCAATAAGAAACTCACCCTCGGTTTCCAAGTGATATTCATATTCTGTATTCACAGCGATCATCCTGTCCTTACAATGTGGGATAACTCTTACAATGGTTTTCCCTTTCAGATTTTCATTTATTCTTGGGTCATTCATATTTCTTGTCGCTCCTTCAAATCACTTTATTTCACACAATTTTAGATAAGCATCTGTTAAAAGCCCGGTGATTTCTTCTAGCTTAATCGCTTCCTTGTCTAAACCTTCGCATGTTGTTTCCAATGCAATAGTCTGGCTGATTGATATTTCGACAGTTTTTTTAACTTACTCACCGAGAAGTCTCCTTCCTGGCTTCTAGGTGGGGGATGAAAGGTGGCTGATGTTGCTTCAACATCAGATATTCCTTGCATTTTCAACACTTTTGTGATATAATTATTCATGTAGCTATTTATAGACTACACCGCTCTTTGACAATTGATATAAGGTTTCAGCACATCATTGGGTGCTGAGTAAAATCAGTTCCAAAAATAGTCAGCATGAATTTTGGTAGACGTTTTGTGATACTAGCGACAATGCTTATCACCGTTTGGAAAACTGACCTAAAGAAACTAAAACGTCACGTAGTAGGGCAGGAATTGCCCGAATTGACGCTTGGGGAAATCCGACCCCTACATTGCCCACGAGGGTTTTGCAAGTTGGATCGCTGAACCAAGAAGCCCCTTCCTAGCTTCTAGGTAGGGGTAATTCACTGTTCTCGATTGACATCAATAAATGTTCTCTTTTCATTGCCACTCATCCATATCCAATTTTGCGTCCCACAGTGGGCGTGAATAGTCAAGCATCAACGAGTCCAGCACACTTTCTTTTACAATTGCATTTCCTAATTCTAATGCTAGATTCAATGCTTCTTCTTTTGCACCACATCTCCTTTCTATACCATCAAGTGTGCAAAAAACCCTGTATTGATTTTCCTTGCGTAATTCATGCACATAGATCCATATTTGGACATTTAACCAATGTTGCGATAACCTATTACCGAAATATAAATGAACACGAAAATAATCAGGTCCATAAGTAACATATTGCGGAATAATCTTATCAACATGGACTAGACCATCAATATATGCCCGAAATTGCTGATATGCTTCAAATTCTGTATAACATGGGCTACCCTGCAGGTTGACTATACCAACAATTCTAGGATAGATTCTGCCCATTCTTATTTTTACACAAAAATCATAGCCTTTATATTTCTCAAATAAGTGTTCCATTGTTTTTACTCCTTCAAACCGGATGCCACATAATGGTAGTTAAGCAGACCAAGAATGTCTTTTTTTGGGAACTGCAAGTAAACCAAAAACAGCGTCATTACTCGCTCTGCAAGATTTGGTCTTTTTTTCTGCATAACCGGGCTTTTTTCTATGCCGTGTTTTTAAGGTTTTTAGAGTTTTTTCGGCATAAAAGCATGCTCAGCTAAGGTAGTTTTGGGGTGTTTTTGGCATGGATTTGCTAAGAAAAACCACATCAGTTTTTATAGTTTGGCAGATACCTTTCAAAGTTAAACATAACGTTACATGACATTAGATCGCTAATCTGATCTTTCGTAAACTCATAAAGTTTAGTCTTGCCGTCCTCCATGTAAGTCGCATATAAGCTAATTTGCTCTTTCGGGGTTTTCTCAAGGAGCCACAACACAACGTTTTCATCGTAGGTGGTTATAAAAAACTGTGTTTTCTCCATGCCAAAAGACATATTCCAGCATAGCGATTTCGTTTGATTCGGAAACATGCCCTGCCCAAAATTAGGGTAGACAAGCACTGCATTTTCTGCATCCTTCCACTGCGTCAGGCGGTACATGAATTCCAACTGTATCGCATCAGAGAGGTTTGATATGGGTATACATTTGTCACTGCAGGCCGGTTTTATAGAGGGTATACAACCCCTTGAAGCGTCAAACCCAAACCCCATGCCATAGGCATCCAACCCGCCCTTTATTTTCTCAATAATATCTGTATCATTTTGAACAACACTCCAGAAGTTTATGCCCATGCTCGGCAGAAGGTAATCTGAGAAATGACATTCTACAAGCGGGATGCCATTGAAACTGTAATACCTTATGCGCCTCTGCTCATCATAGTTGTCATAATTTTCATAAATACTTTTAACATTGTAGCTATCCTCATGATTCTCAATTCGGATACCTATGCCTATGTACAGTCCACTATGAATTCTGCCTGAGTAAACGCTTACTTCAGCATAATTCTTTTTTTACATCCGTTTCATCAAATTTGTGAAGAAGGTCCCCGGCATGTAGGCGACTGTACTTTACGAAGTGCTGAAGGTAAATTCCGCAGCCGCTCAAGAAAAAATTTTTGTTCTTTTCTTCTATCAGTTGATTTACACCCGAAAAGCTGACCAGCCCCAGAGCTTCAAGGAGTGTTGACTTGCCGGTCCCCTCTTCGCCTATTATTACATTGATCCTCTTTGGCTCAAACTCAAGGTTGTCTATCGAACGGAAATTGTCAATTGTCAGTTTTTTTATCATTTTTAAGTACCTCCTGCTTTATTTTATCTAAATAGCCAAAGCTTCTGTTTATAAACTGACCAGGACCGCCGTTGCTAATACTATGCTGATACACATGTATAGTACTGCCAAGTCGTTCTATTATAATTAAGTCATCACTGACGAGGTTAAGTTCACCAGCGATCCAATCGAGTACGCTGCGGCTTTTGAACGTATTTGATGTAAGGTGTGACAAAAGCTTTTGCCTGCCATCCGGCATATATACAACAGGCGTGATCTTTCTTTCATCCCGTTGATGTGAATTGTTAAGCCTTTCCTGAAGCTCCCTGAATACCGGGTCAACCTTGCCCTTTTCGTCCATCTTTTCCACAAGGTCTTTTTTGGTGGGATCACTCTCTGCGGCTTTTACAATCTGAGAAGCCTTTTTTAGTGTATCGTGGCTGTAACCCACTGCTTTTGCTACGATTTGACGTGTTCTTTTACCGGCTTCGGGGTCTTGTGCAGAATCCGTTTCGCCCATCCAAGCGTTGTACTGCCTTAGTTTTGCCCTGTTTGCTATTGCCGTCTTTATTTTTTCCGCCAATGCGACAGCTTCCGACGGTGTAAAGCTCTTCCGGACCATGTTTGCGTCATACTCACCCTCCAGTGACATATCATCAAAATTATATATCATCGCCGGTATAGTATAATGCCCAAGCTCTTTGTATGCCATGATCCTCCTTTGCCCGTCCACAAGATGATATTCGATGCCCACTTTATTCACGCATATTGCCTGCAGCAGCCCCAGCTTCTTTATGCTCTGGCACAACTCGTCCATGTCGCCAAGGTCCTTCCTTGCCCTTTCAAGCACCATGATCCTGTCTATCTCTATATGCTGTACGCCAAGAAAAAAAGACATATTATTTCACCTCTGCTATATCGTCAATTTTATTTTTATAAGCAACTGCTTCTTTTCTGGTCCTAAAAGGTTTAGCAAGTGATATATAGATTCCATGTAAAATCCATATATCATATTGAGTAATTAAATATATAATACCTTCCAGAATCTCATCAGTAACATTATACAAAAAATAAACCTTTTGTCCTTCCTTAAAATCCTGTTTCATAGAATTAATTTCATTCATTTCAGTATTATCCTCAAAAATTCCAATCCCGCACCGAATGAAAAGCCCATCAGGAATAGGATTATCATAAGAATGAAAAATACGGATGTAGCGAAAAACCAGTCGTGAAACCCCTTTATCTTTATCATAATATCACCCAGCTATTGCTTAACTTACTCACCGAGAAGTCTCCTTCCTGGCTTCTAGGTGGGGGATGAAAGGTGGCTGATGTTGCTTCAACATCAGATATTCCTTGCATTTTCAACACTTTTGTGATATAATTATTCATGTAGCTATTTATAGACTACACCGCTCTTTGACAATTGATATAAGGTTTCAGCACATCATTGGGTGCTGAGTAAAATCAGTTCCAAAAATAGTCAGCATGAATTTTGGTAGACGTTTTGTGATACTAGCGACAATGCTTATCACCGTTTGGAAAACTGACCTAAAGAAACTAAAACGTCACGTAGTAGGGCAGGAATTGCCCGAATTGACGCTTGGGGAAATCCGACCCCTACATTGCCCACGAGGGTTTTGCAAGTTGGATCGCTGAACCAAGAAGCCCCTTCCTAGCTTCTAGGTAGGGGTAATTCACAACTAAAAATTATAACTCCACTATATTTCCCACGTACGGCGGCATCTGGATCGGTTCCTCATCTTCCTCTTCGATCTTGTAGATAAACGCCTCAACGTCGCCATACATATCATGGATCATTTTAGCAAGCTCAACATCACTCTGGCTTATGCCGGCAATCTTTCCGTTATAAATTGCTACGTACTCGCCTTTGTGGTCTCGCAGCAGTTCTTTTTCGTTACGCAGGTAAGTCTCCCAGCATTTTATTCTATCATCCCGGAGTACCTCCACGTGTCTCAATGACACTTCGTAAGCACTGGCTGAAATGAAAGCCCTATACTTCCAATATTTCCAGCATTGGTGCCTTGATTCGCAATCTTCGCATGGCTGAAATTCACAATCTATTTCCATGATCTATCACCTCACTTTCCATCAAAATTTCATTCTCTAACGCTTCAATAGTATTTTCTTTTAGGAATTCCCTCATCATCTTTCTTTTTTCCGCAAGAGCAAAAGCATTTTGTCTAAGTACCACCCTCTCCTCCGGCGTCATCTTTTCCTTGAGCAAACGATAATGTTCAGCTTCCTCAGCAGATTTACGCTCCTCTTCTTCATGCAGGGCTTTCTCCGCTTGCTTCTCGCCTTTTATTCGCTCTTTTCCCTCGTATTCCTCTTTTTTGGCAAGAGCCTGACTTATCGTGCTTTTTATGATTTTAAAGTCGTAGATATCCTTTACGTTCTCAAGTGTCCATTTTACTGCGAATTCTATTTGGTCATCCGTGAACCCATCCTTCCTCATTTCCTCAAAAGATTTTAAAGCTCTCTCTCTCTTTTCCTTAGAAATCTTTTTCTGCCCTATAGTACTATAAAAGAGAGAGATGAGAGAGAGAGAGATCTTTAAATCTAAAGAATCTAGAGATCTGGTGGATGTACCAGCTACCTTTTTGTCGTTTTTGGTAGCTGGTACATCCACTTCATCAAAAGAGGTAGCTGGTACATCCACTTTTTTTTCCGATTTGGTAGCTGGTACATCCACTTTTGTATCATCATCATCAAAAGAGGTAGCTGGTACATCCACTTCGTCTATTTTCAGATCCGTCAAATTTAAAAAGGTAGCTGGTACATCCACTTTTTTTTCTGATTTTACATCAAAAAGCTCAGGCACATCCGATTCTTTTTCTTCTATATTTTCAAAACTGTCAAGCTCTGCCATCTTTGAGTTTATCTGCTCCATTATATGACTATTCATTTTAATCAGCCTTTTAATCTCGCTCATTGCATTATTTTCCTTTTCTTTACCCTTTTTCTTTTTGTAAAGCATCGTTATAGTAATTGAGCCGTCATTATTTTCAATGATTAGACCTGAATCTATTAATTCTTTCCATGAATCGTAGCATTTCCACTTTGATATTTTGCTTCTTCTAGCAATATCTAACTTTTTAACTTTATATATAGTAGTACCTGTCGCCCATTCTCCAGGCTGGTCGGCATCAACCTTCATTTTGAGTCTGAGCAGGTTTCTATATACTCTATCTGCATACACACTGACATTATCGAGAATATCCATAACCTCGTAAGGCAAGACAGCAAAAGGTCCATCCATTCTTCTGATTGACATATTTATCTCCGAAGAAGACTTCTAGGTTAGTCTGTTTTTCTCTACGCTTTCCAGTTTTTGTAAAAGCTCTCCAGCGTTCAGAGTATAACCATGCTTTTGATAGTTCTTCATTTCCTTTTTAATATACTTAATCAAGCTTTTTGTGCTTGAAAGCATTGGGACAGTGAATGTACCATCCTTGTTGTCAATCAATAATCCTACTTTTTCAAGTCTTTTCCATGCCCTGTAAAACGTTGCAATAGGCAATTTGTGTTTTAGGTTATTGAATATGTTATATTTAGTATCCTTCAATATTTCATTAACATCAATCGAGTTTTTATCCAGTTCAAGATCGCTGTCCAATAATAATTGAAGGTATAGCTTCGTGGCTGAAGATCGAAGTTTAATAAATATATTCGATACATTTTCAGATAAAAGAACCGCACCCGCCATTTTCATACTAAAGCCCCCTTTCTTGCGATGTTTAGCTTTTTTGCGACCGGGTCTTTGCCCTTTCAATTAGCCCGCTTTTAATGTATTCCATGTAATCTTTTTGCCTTTGATTTGTTTCAGCCGAGTCAATCCCTATAAGTTCAAGGAAGTCAATTATCTTACGGTCAAGAGGTATAAGCCCCTTCTCAACATCAGATATGTGTCCCTGGCTCTCACCAGCAGCGGCAGCAAGCTCACGCTGAGTATACTTTAAGTTTTTCCTAAGTTCCTTAATCGGTGATTCCATCCTTTCCCCTCCTATAAAAAAATTACCCGGCTACCCCCTCCTTACTCTGTGATGATAATTATTATTATTATTTTCTTGACATTAAAGGCGATGTGGTGTATGTTATATAACGAAAAGGGCATATTATCATCACAAAAAAAGGGCGATGGTAACACCTTTCAGAATCCATGATTTTACTTGATGGTTTATCATGGGTTAGCGACTAAAAAGTAATGGCGGGGTAGAATACTACTCCGCCGTTTTGTTATTTTCTTCGCAGTTAAGAAAAGACAGCAAGTTATCTTTTGGTATTCTTACAATTCCAGTTTCAGATCTTTGTACCTTCAGATTGCGCTTGTAGATCCAATCGTAAACTGTTCTAGGCTTTACCTTTGCAATCTTCGCTGCCTCTTTAACTGTAAGTAGCTCTAATTCATTATTTTTCATTTAGAACCCCTCTTACTATTCTATGTGTGTTTATATGTTTTTTTTTCTGTTTTATTCATATTACCACGATTTAAATTAAATGTCAAGTAAAATTTTAAGGCTTCTTTACATAAAAAACAATATATGTTAAAATAACTATTGGATAATATAATGTCTGAATTGGATAAAAAAGGGGGGGTGTCAAACGTGAAAGAGGAGAAATTGTTTGATGATGCGGTAGTTGAAGGGATCCGTGTAAAAATCCAAAGTAATGGGCTAGAGGGCGTTGATACAAAAGAACTCCTGGTTCTAATTGCGGATTATTTTAATGATGAAGTAAGCAGCATCCAAAAAATGCTTACTGACAGCACAAGCAGCATCCAAAAAATGGTCCATGGGACTCTTGGGGCGTTGTGGGCAATTTTCGGTAGTATAATAGCCAGTCTAATAGCCGGGCTTGTTATCGCCCTTTTGACGCTGAAGTGAAAACCACGCAGGATAACATCATTCTTCAAGCGGCTTTTTGGAAGGTCTAAAAATCAGCACACAAAAAATACCAATTATTAATCCTGCTATGAGGGGGATCACCGGAGGTGTGGGTATGTCAGGGGCAAATATCTTCCTGCACCTATCGGGGTCCGTGACCATCAGGCAGGCGTCGTAGGACTGAAGAAAAACGGAGACAGCATTAGGAGCAGCATCCATCGCCTTCTGCCGACAAAGCTCAGGGGACATAGTATTCTTGCAAATATCATATCCTACCAGAAAACTTGTACCAATGTTCATAATTATCTCTTTTGAAAAACCACGCCGTTTCCGTTCTTGCTAACCCAAAGATGATGGTCAGGGTGAAGCCACGCCATTAAACTTAATTTATTAGGGTAGCAGATAAAAATGGCATCCGCAATCCTGTTCAGTTCGCTCATAGCCGCCTTTGCGTGATTAATGGTAGGCAGATGCTCAAGAACATGAGATACATAAGCCACGCCACATTTGTCAGGAAGCGGGATATTTGTTATATCTGCTAGAACAGGTAATTGACAATCAATACAGCCTTTTGGGTTTATGTCAACACACACATCTCCGCAGCCATGCGCCCTGTACCCAAAAACCTGTTTTAGCAAATAATTTCCTCCTGAAGGTCCGCCTATTACTATCAAGGGCTTATTAGTTGACTTTGCGTATAAATCAGCCTTTTTGTAAATATGGCTCCTTTCGATAGCCTCGTGGACCTGGAATAATGACTCATAAATAATTATGCCCTTCAGTATATCCCACATTTTCATCTTCTCATCAAGGCAAACAAAGCCAATGTGCCACCAACACCGATCAATGCCCAGGGTATTTCAGCCTTTACGGGGCATCAAAATGAGTATAAGGACACTAATAGGTAATAAAAGCCATTTTGCGCTTTTTCTTCCGTTACTCGGCGGAACGAGATTTTCTTTTACTATCCTCGTGGACAGCGCCCTGCTGAGCTCGTCAACGAGAGTGTTGAAGTCAGCGAAATCCGGGTAATACGAGGATATAATGACAGAGGAGTCGTATATATCCTGATTTGTTACGGTTACATTTAGTGGTAAGGTCCCCTGTATCTCATTGGCGATATTCCAGACTGGCGGATATTTCGGCGCATTCGGGTCATTTACAGCGAGCCAGCCGTTCAGTGACGCCACAGCAAGATTGACGATGCTGTTAGCGGCATCGCTCAGCTTCTCGGTCCGCCAGGTCATTATTTCTTCTTCTGTCATATTAAGTACCGAATTTTAATAATATCTTTGGGATATAGGGAATTAAAACTTCCATAAGTCCATCTAAGGGATTGACTTTAACTTCTCTTAAATCTATTGAAAATGCTTTTTTGCCATCAATGCTGGCTAATTTATCTATAAAGGGCTCTATTTCGTTTTCATCTTCTATTTCATAACCAAAAACTATGATACCTTCCTTTTTTTCAGTTTCAGCTATGTATTTTATATGGATACCGTCAATACGGTTTAATATCTCATGAATCTTTTTGCTAAGATTTACTTCTTTATAAAACATAAAATTTGTTTCAATATCTAGCATTATAAGCTACCTCCGCTTAATTATTCAATCCCATGACTTTCGCGATATTTACTTCATTTTCTATTATAAACCTACCGATATGCAAAGTCAAGAAATTTTATGCCCCTGTGATGATGATAATAATAATTATAATATAGTGAATTTGATTATGTGATTAAGCGGGAAGTGAGTATTTATAACCTACCAACCCGATAAAATACCCGTCAATATACTATTATAATCATCATTATAATTATTATTATCATCACGGAATGAAAAAATATTGCTTGACATTTAATTCAAAATGCCTTATTGTAGATATTGATAAATTACGTTTGGATGGGAGAAGGGGGAATCCTCTACAAGTATGCAGTCTTGCAGAGATATTCCCCCTTTTTTTCTTCCTCGTTACTCGGCGAAACGAGAAATGTATGATTAGCAGGCTATTGAAGCACCATTTTTAATATTTTATCTTTGGAACAATTTGGCATGGATTGGCATGGATTGGTCTGGTTATGCACAGAAAAAATAAACCGTCTCAAACCATCCCTACAACAGAGCTAATCTGGGGCGTGGATGTAGCCAGGATTTTTGGGGTGTCGAGAAGTGAGCTTCATAGAAGGATAAGGTCGGGCGAAATAAGGGGCATAAGGGCTGAGCGGTTCATCAAGGGCAATATGTGGAGCATTTATGACGCCTTCAGTGTCGCCCATCCGAGAGCTGATAAGAGGACAATCGAGGAGCTTGTTGCAAAGTTCCGTCAGGAAAAGGCAAACAGGAGGGGGAAAAATACGTGAAAAATCGATTAGCTAATTTGTTTTTTAAAAAGGAACCTAAAGCAATTCAATCAGCCAGCTTCAAGACTGCGGTCCAGGACGTGATCAAGAGCAAGGACGGCGGCTCTGTCCACATATCCAGGGTCGATCCAGACGGCGGGTCGGGACTGGCTGGAAACTTTATATCTAAAGGCGATGTCAGAGACTTCGATGATGTGGATATAGAGCCCTACATAAAGAGTCGTTACGGCGGCGGGACCTTTAACGTCACCGTCACGAAGATGGAGGACGATAAAGCTGAGCATTTATACGCCAGCTTCAGATTCCACATAGAGGGCGACCCCCTTGAGAGCAGGACGGAGGCCTCAAGGAAGAATAAAAGCGTTCAGGAAATTAATGCCAATATAACTGATAAACTTCTTGATAAAGCCCTTGATGGCAATAATGGAAAGAACGATGCAGTTTTAGCAATCATACAGTCTAACCAGACGGCGATGCAGGGATTGTTCGCACAGATAGTGGATATTCAGAGCAAGAATACAGATACGATATTAAGGATTATGGAGTCCCACAAGGACGGTAACAACCCTGTGTTCGAGGCGCTGGAAGGAATACTGAAACTCAACGAGGTGAAAGAGATGCTTTCACCGAGCGTCCACGAAGACAAGACTCTGGAGTGGGCGAGGCTGGCTTCAGACAGCCCTATAATTTCAGCCCTTGCGGGCAAGTTTTTGGGTTTGGAGATACCACAGTCTTCAGTATTGCCGTTGGCGGAAGCGAAACCGCCGGGTGAACAGCCTGCGTTGGCTTCGAGACCGAAGGAAACCCCCTCCTCTCAGAGTTTGCAGGCTGATCATACCGGGGGCGGGAATATACTTAGAAACGGAAGACCTACTGACAGGGGGGATTTTGAGAGGGCAATGCTCGACCCGCTCATCAGCCTCATTGACAACGGGGGATCACCAACGGACATTGCAACTTTTTTATCGCAGATAATAAACATGACTTTAAGCACAATGCGTGTAGGCGTAGAGCCGCACCCGATAATGATCAATTTCATAAACTCGATCTCTGAAATGCTGAAGGGGAACGCCGATTTTGAGCTGCTCAACAGGGCTTACGAGGGCTTCACAATGGAGATAGAGATGCCGCCGGTGCTTGTTGAGCCTGTGAGGGCAGAGCTTATCAAGATTTATACACCCATGTTTATGCAGATGAAGAAGGCGCCTCCCGTTTCGCACTCAGGGCAGGCGCCTGAGCGTGAGGAAAGAGACCCCAACGAGGAAAAAACAGAAGAACAGAGCGGAGGCTGAGAAGATGCAGAGCAGGGCTGGTGATATTATAAGGGGGTTCGTCCCGGATGGTCCTCAGATGACGATGGAATCCGTCAAGTCTGAGACGCTCGATGACCGCATATCAAATCTCATATCCGAGATACAGGACGGCAAGCGGGACGTGAGGATCAGGAGGCTTGTGGCGGATATTCTCATGGAATACAACGTGGCGCCCAGAGACTGGAGAGGCGAGACGACGGCTGTATTCCACTGGGTACGGCAAAATATAAGGTATACGAGAGATCCGACCGGGATAGAGCTATTCCAGAAGCCCAGACGAACTGTTGAGCTTGGCATCGCTGACTGTGATGATTTATCCATCCTCATTTGCAGCCTTCTTGGCTCAATCGGGCACGTCTTGCACGTCAGGACGATAGGAATAACCGAGAGGGGTCAGGCTGAGCATATCTACCCATTGGATCTGCTTCCACCATCCAGCCCAACGGAGTACATTGCACTGGATGCGAGCAGGCCCGAGCCGATGGGGTGGGAAGTCCCCGATAAGCAGATAAAGTTCAAGCAGGATTATCTTGTTGATTGATCGGATAGTAATCAGTGATCAGTAAACAGTAATCAGTAAATAGCAAGCAAGAACTGATCACTGATCACTGTTTACTGATTACTGTCTTGAAAGAGGTGTTAATTATGAGATTTAGCGCATTAACTGCAACTGAGGTTACGAAAGATTTGAATACGAGGGGATATTACGCAGCGGTGTCCCCTGCGGTATCGCCTGCGGTATCCCCCGCTGTTTCCCCCGCCGTGTCCCCTGCTGTATCACCCGCTGTTTCAAGGTATCTATCACACGCAGAGGTGCTTGGAATCGCAGTCAATCAGGCTCTTAATTATTATGGTTATTCGGTAAAAGCCGCTGCAACAACGAACATCGCAAGCTCAACTTTCAATAATATTATAACAGATGCGATAAGCAGGGCGCCTGCGCTGGAGAAGCTGACCACGACAGCGGCGCCTGGCGCACTGATGTTCGGGCAGATTATCCCTGAGCAGTCGTGGGGGTCGCAGTGGGGGCCTGTCATACTCCAGATGATCGGGTCTATGGCAACCATAGCGGGCAACTACTGGCAAGCACAATCATTGAGAAACCAGTATAACCAGGCGCAATATCAGGCAGGAGGAACTACGCTGCCGGCTGGCAACCAGCAGGACGCAGAGACTATAGCTACTTATCTGATGAGCCAGAATCCTTCTCTTACCAGGGCCCAGGCTTTGAATATAGCGAGAGGATACACCGGTCTGTCATATCAAGAAGAAAAGAAGGAGGGGCTTCCTTCATGGGCCTGGCCTGCTATTATTGTCGGGGTAGCAGTTGTAATACCGGCACTGACCAGGAAGTAAATCACTGAGAAACTCGGTGGGGGGGCTAAGAGATGCTTAAAGACTTGACCTATCAGGAGACAAGCGACGAGCTGAACAAAAGGGGATATTATCAAGAGGAAGTATACGTCCCTGTGATTCCTGAGACCGTTTCACTTTCGCCCACGCCTGTGACTGAGGCAGTTCCCCCTACGCCTGGGCCACAGCCAGTTCCTTTTTTAGAGAGATATGGAAAGCTGGTAGTTTTTGGGGTTATCGGCGCATTTTTGATCGCAATTTTTCCGGGACAGGAGGATTAAAATGATACGCTCGCTTTCTCAGGTGCCAGAAGAACCTTACGATGTTATTGGGGCTGTATGGACGAAGCTCTACCAGAGCTGCTTGACTATGCCCGGTATGTCTGAATCCCAGTGCAGGGGTCTGATGGGATATAAGCCTGTCTATTTCCCGCCCTCCTGCGTTGAAAAGCCAAAATTTCCCTGGTGGGGGTACGGGTTAATTGGGTTTTTCGTAGGAAAGTGGATATTATGACGCTAAAAGAGATGGACTCATATCTTGCCGCATCGAGGGAATACCTCACTAGAGCGTCAAATACGCTTTCAGACATAGGTGCGTGCTGCTTTGTTTCTTCCTCGTTGCTCGGCGAAACGAGAACAGGAAGTCTGGAACGGCTATGGGCTGAGCAGAAGTACCTTGAGGGCTTAGCGTGGCAGGGCAGATACAGGGGGCAGGAGGGCTTGGGATTTCCACCGCTTGTGCCCGCAATCATTGCCGGCGGGCTTCTCGTAACGTGGCTAGGCACACAGGTCTACACCCATTACACGGAGAGCAAATCAACAAGCGAATATTATGATTGTTTCGACAGAGTATTTAACCAATACAAGGCTGCGGGATATGACGAAGCGAAGGCCTCTGAACAGGCTTCAATAGTCTGCAAAGGAAAACCCGCACCAGATGGGGAGAGCATAATAGGCGTCGTAAAGCTGGCTGTGTATGCCTCTATAGGGATAGCGGCTTTTTACTTAGTTGTAAAGCTTATTAAGGACTGAAATGGATAAAAGGTGCGCTGATACTAGACCGCCGAGGCAAAGCCCCTACATCGAGCATCACCCTACCACTGCTAAGGAGAGGTGGGATATGCTTGATCAATATGGTGCTGAAGCCTTCCTTCTGCCGGAGGGGACGCCGAGGAAAGACCTGCCCGCATATCCCATAGTCTCAAAAAAGAGCGGGTGCTACCACTGCGGCATGATGAGGATGCAGCTTACGAGGATCGGGGCTGCCCTGAATAGAAAGATACCCAACGATTACAGGGAAAAATTGTTTCAGGCGAGGGAGAGGCTTGTGGATACAGCCCTCGATTATGCTGACTTTAGAGACCCAGGCAACAGTTGCAACTGGGCTTTAGGTACTTCAAAAAGAATGAGGGAGGTAAGAAAATGGCTAAAAGAAAAAGAAAAGTGGCCGGGAGACGAAGCCCCGGCAGAAAGATGGCGCAAGGGGAATGCAGGACCACACGCAAGGGCGTAGAATACTGCCGGACAAGGGCTGGCGTCAGGTTCACCGGCAGGATGGGCGAAGTGGGCTTCGTAGATGATCTTGGTGAGTTTGCGATGGCCCCAGGCGAGTGCAAGACCGTCATTGTTAGAGGCGGGGAAAGAAGGCTTTGCTATACCCCGAAAGGACCAAGGTTTGCAAAGACTACGCGTGGATACTCTGTAGCTGATCTTGCAGATCCCAGGAGACGGCGTAGGAGGTAAGCAATGGAAGATGAACTGCTTTTACTGCATGGGATCAATCCCGTCTGCGGGTGCCCATACAAAAAGAAAAAAATGGAAAAAAGAGGAGGTATAAATATGGCCGGATTAGGAAGAAAATGCACCGGGTGGCAGACTGTTTACAGCCCTGCTACCGGGGGCATGGTTAGAAAATGCGCCAAGTTTTCAGGTGGCAGAAGGATGGGAGAGCTGGGCGATCTCGGTCAGGTAGGCACGTCCCTGAGAGCCAGCTTTGACGCAGTGAAGGACGTAGCGGTCGCTGCGCTGATAGGCGTGGGAGGGGCCGTGGGTTCCTTTGAGATTGTTAAGATGCTCGCCCCCAGCATAGGGTTAGCGGACAAGGTCGATCCCAAGAAAGCCAACATGGAATCAGTGGAGGCTGACATAGCGGTCGGTATTATGGGTCTCGGCGGCGGGATACTCTTGACGAGGTTCATCTTCCCGACGAAGCCTAAAATAGGCACAAACGTCGCAATCGGTGCGCTCGTGCTTACAGGCATAAGGCTTTTGCTTAGGCTCACAGGGAAGACTGTTACAGTTGTAGAGACAGCAGGTCTGGACTACATCGTGTCTGAGGAGCCGGGTTTTAGGAGGCAGTATCAGGCGCTGTCGGTTGGGGGTATTCAACAATCAGAGCCGGTTAACGTATTCAAACCGCAGTTCGCAGCAATGACATATTAACAGTTCTCGTTTCTCTCAGCAGGACTGCCGAGACCCGAAGACAACGAGGAAGAAATAAGAAACTGATATTTTTATATTAGGAGGTCTTAAATTATGGGAAACACTCAACCAATTATCGCTTCGAGAACGCCCGGTTTATACATGGTAACGGCTACCGGGCAGCAAGTACGGATAACAGACACGGCGGACATCTTCTGGTACGACAGCGAGATACTGCCGACAAACATCACTGCAGGGCAGGAGTTCAGGATGTTCTTTTCAGGGAACTTCACCACTCCGCCCGCAGCTACTAAGACACAGGGGCTTCACTATAACGTGCCGGGATGGGCAATGGTTCCTAAAGGCTGGGACATTGCTATCTGGCAGATCGGATTCGCGGTTGAGGTGGAGACGACGCCCCCGGCTTTCGTCCCTGCGGATGACCTGAACCTGATACTTCACGGCGGATACATGAGGCTCATCACTGGCAATATGAAGACGGAGTGCGATGGGAAGCTTATTGACTTCCCGATGGGAAAAGGCCTGGGCGGGGCGGTAGCACTTTCTGGTTTCGGTGTCCCCACCGAAGTCAGCACGCTGTCAAACGGCACTCCGGCACCAGGGGCAATCGGCAGGCGTGAGATCCCTATCCCTGTTCCTGATGGGGAGGCTTATGAGATAAACGTCAGGTTCGCTGCGGCTATAACGCTGCGGGCGATGCCGGTCAAAAGGCTGAAGGCCGGACTCACAATCAAGAGGGGCGTTCCTGTACGGTAATCGCAGCTTCTCCGGGACTGAGGAAGCTACTTTCATCCAAAAAAGGAGGGCTAAATGATAAATAATAATCAGCCCATAGAGGAATCTCAGATTACCAACAGGGATAAACTGCCTTATTTCGTTCCGTTCACGCCTCCTGGGCCTGTTACAACCATCGCTCCCGGGGCTGTATCAATCCCGCTTGATTGGAAGGTATCACCCCGTGACTTCATCTGCACGCACATCTCATGGGCGTCTACGCTTCAGGGCATCCCACGCCACATCGAGCCGTTCAGGGTAAGCATCGAAGACGTATCCGCTATGAAGTCTCTAACGAACGGCAGGGTTGACCTATCTGCAATTACTGGAGTCGGCATAGACACCACCGAGTACAATGGCATGTTTCGACTATCGGAGCCCTGGCGCTTCAAGGATGGCACTACAATACGTGTGCTACTAGAGAACAGGGGCTGCCACGCTGCGACGCCGACTTTTTTGATGCACGGCTACTTTGATACTAAAGGCGAGGAGTGAAAGCGAGGGGGTACTACTAAATGGGAAGCAGATTGACGCCTGAGCAGGCTTTTTACGAATCGCAGAGGGCTATAATTGAAAGGCTTGACGCCATCATCGCGCTCCTGAGCAGAGAGAGCAGACTGCCCGTTGACGAGATATTGATGTCGCTCATCTCCGTGGGACTGCCCGCAGCGCCAAAGACTACAAGCCTCGTCCCTGTCACAACTTCGCCAACGATACTTGCGGAGAACCAAAGCCTCTCTATCATGCGGGTAGAGATAACGAATGACGACGTTGCGCAGCAGATATACCTTGACTGCAACCCGGATGTGCTGTTAACGAACGGAAGGCGTCTCAACGCACAGCAGACGATAGCATACACAATTAACAGGGGACAGACCTTATATGGCGTCTGCACCGTAGGGACTGTCAACACCAGAGTCGCATACTCGCAGTCACCGCTATCTGCGCTTAAAGAAGGCCCTATAGTCGTTTGAAAGAGTCTCGCAGCGAGCGAAGCGAGGGCTGAGAATGGAAATTCTACTGATAATAGGCATATTCCTGTTGGTAAAAGCAGCACGGCGTAAGACAGTCATCCCTGACTATTGGCTTGAGCCTGCCGATGAGTATTACTACATCTTTGCTGCGGAGCTTCCCTTCGAGAATGACGTGATGAAGTGGAAGGAGATGATCATGCGGTGGGGTGAAACATACGGCATAGAGGCGGCTGTCATCGCCGGTGTCATCGCCAAGGAGAGCCAGGGACGCAATGTCTGGAATCCAGATTCACGCTATGTCGGTCTCATGCAGTTCGGGACGTCTGAGGCCAGGAGCCAGGGGTATACAGGGGACAAGAGGGGTCTGCTTGACCCCGACACGAATATACACTGGGGGACCGCATACATGAAATACTGGCTGAGCCACAGGGACGTAAAAGGATACATCCCATCAGCAATCGCAGGGTACAATCTTGGGAAGGTCTCCTTTGTCTCAGGCAATTATGCCAATCAGGGATACGTTGGCGCAGTGGTGAGCTACGTCCCGCGCTTCAGGTTCCTTCTCGCAAAGGCCTACCCCGGATACGCTAGGGTCTTTCCGAAGTCCACGTGGCTGAAGACAGAAAGTATATACGCATGAATTACGTCATACTAGCATCAGTAATCTTATTTCTTTTGTACATGAGCAAAAGCCTCTCAAAGGTCAGCACCGATGAGCTTGCAAAGGCTATATTTGATCAATACATGGAGTCCGGCAACCCCATAACGATGGAAGAGGCGGTTGCGATAGCGCAGCAGGCGATAAATGTTAAGCTTACTCCAGTCGAAAAAAGGGTGATGGTCTACGCTGATATTATCATGCAGGAGGGGTTCAGGCAGAGGATGGACCCCGCCGCCATTGCAGCCGTGATACACATTGAGAGCGGGGGCAACCCTTACGCATATAGGAAGGAATACGACAACGGCGTACACTACGCCACTTCCTATGGTCTGATGCAGCTATTAGACCCGACTGCCAACTGGCTGAAGAAACTGGAGCCATCGCTGAAGTATAACGGCGCTGCCTCCAAGGATACGCCCGGTAACCTGTATGATCTTGGCGTGAATGTGGAGATAGGGACTTATTATCTTAGATACCAGTTCACGAGGTACAACCGTCTTAAATTTGCCTTCGCCGGCTACAATGCCGGGACGTGCTTCGTCCAACTGCTTGGATACGTCAAGGAGTGCAAAACAGGGTCTACGCCGCCTTTCGTGAACTCAGTCGGCAATACGAATGTCAACGATTACGTCACAAAGGTCTGCATAGTGTTAAACAGATACAGGATGATATTTGCCGCCAGGTACCCCGAATACAGCTCAATGTTTCCCAACACCGCATATAGAATATAGCGGACAGTGATCAGTAATCAGTGATCAGTGATCTGTTTTTGCTTGCTGATTACTGATTACTGATCACTCATTACAGTTTATGACTAATGTTAAGTCATTTATTTACGATTCTGAGCCGTTCATGCTGCCAGTTGGGACTATCAAGGTATACGAAAGCAAGATATATGAAAATGGTAATAACTGGGCTTTATACCACAACTACATCGAGGGATGGACGCTCACAGTTACTAGAGCGAAAAATATGGGATCACCGGGCTGGCGGATAAGGCAGATCGGCGGGATAATGAACGTTAAACATGCGACAAACTTCGTGGAGACGCACTGCGGAGCGTGTCTGGGATTACATTAGGGATATGGGGATTTGAAATGTTACCAGTCAACAGTTCTTTCTTGCTGATTACTGATCACTGTTCACTGATTTCTTTCTAAGGATTTATAACATGGCAAACTTTCTTTACTGCTCTACTAGAGGGATCGCCGCAGACGCCTGGACAGAGTTTGATTTTATAGATAATGGCGTGCCGTTCCAGACGAGCTACATTGTCGTTGAGTGCAGCGTCAATCCTCTGCTTGTCCAGTTTTCCTACGATGGGATAAATTATAAGGACAGCATTGAGGTCAATCCCCTGATGCCCAAGTTTCCATATTTTTACTGTGCAAGAAAACTCAGGTACATGAACAGGAATCTGCTGTCGCCAAGCACGTTCCAAATAACCGGCGTTGGGGGATAATTGAAGGATGAAAGATGAAGGATGAGGGATGAAGTAGGAAGGAGGAGATAAGATATGCCTTTCGTATGTGAACAATATGCGCCTGCAAGCGCCGCCGCACTGCTGGCAGAGATAGAGGTTATGCTTGTTGCGGCGGGATGGACACTGCACGACAACGTATCCGCAACCGTCAAGGTCTACAAGTCCAATGGCGAGGCGGGAGATAGGATATACGAGTATCTTTGGATGAGTCTCGCCGGAAGTACAATAAGTATCCGTGCTTGGGGCTGGTGGAATGATGCGACACATGCGGGACTTTGTGCCGCACTTTCTTCTTATAGTATTATTTATGGTGCTGGCGAAAAAAGAATAATAGGTGGCAATAAAGATATTTTTTATACATATAAAAATGCTGATTATAGTATTTTTGGTCATGTTCCATGTAGAACAGATGCAAAGCCGCTTGCAACCCTAACAGCACCCGCAGTTGCAGGAGCGGGGGTCGTATTGACAGTAGATAATATTGATATGTTCGTTGCCAATATGACTTATCAAATTTTCGGGCCTACTGGAGAAGGTCGTTATCCTGTAAAGGTCACGGTTGTCGCCCCTCTAGCCCTAACAGTTGCGAATCTGCCTGTAAATATGGCGGCTGGATCAATAATAGGTGCTTCACCAAGCATATTTGGTGCAAATGTGTATGGTAATACTTCTTTTGGGGTAACATGCGGATGGGATACATCTGGTACAGGAAATTCAGCGTCGAACGCTGTATTTAGCCAAGCAATAACTATTACGCTGCTTGATCCAAACAATAGGTTAGGAACCGGAACTGGAACGACAGGATTATATGTCTTGCAATATCCACTTGTTAATGACACTACTGCACCTCTTGGTTACATCAATGCTAACGTATTATGTTCACCAATCGCAGCAAATTGGACTATATTCGGCGATGTAAACCTATCCAATGGCAAGCCACACGATACAGGAACCGCAACGGCAGGCGGGAATTTCACGCTGACGTGCGCTGGCAAGGTTTGGGGAATTAATACATACCAGAATAAATTTGTGGCAATAATGAGCGGAGTAGGGTCAGGGCAGACGAGGAAGATTGTCTCCAATACAAATGATACGCTGACAGTAGGCGTACAGTGGGACACGAATCCCGATATTACGTCAATCTTTGCAATCTTTGATGCTGTATATCGTGTTGTAACTCCATTTGCCTTTAGAGAGGTTATTAATTTGTAACTTAATTATATATTGGAGGGGCTAGAAAATGGCAACATACAGCGCTGTAATATATGACTGTTCTAGTATTTTAAGTGGTTTAATATCATGCTATATGATAAAACCTGATGGAGTAGAACAGTTTTCTGATTATCTTATGCTTGGTGAGGTATATAAGCTATACGTTGGCACAGGGACACCAATACTAAACGCTATGGCAGGTAAAGAGATGATATACGAAGGAAAGACAATCACAGACAAGTGGTATCCTGTAAGGATAATGGATTCCGCAGATCCTAATTTCCCAAGAAGCGGAATAGCAGTCGCGTCTGTAACGGTAACTTATGGCTTTGAGAGCGCAGTTGCAGAAACCCCTTATGCGATAGTAGCCGCAGACTGGAAAGAGCAGGGCAACGGCAACTACTGGCTCAATATGGGCGCTGCTGAGTTTACGCAGCAAGGAAAATACACGGTAAAGGTTAGAACTTACCCCATTGGAAATGATTTGATATTCTACGTTGAAGTAAGAGATTTTATGACGACAGAGACCATCGCCGATGTCCCTGTACCTAATCAGGGAACTGCTCAGGCGGGTGGGGCTTCAAATATACAATTAGCGCTTACTGCCTCAGCGATAGACGATTTTTATGTCGGTTCAACTATAACAATTGTATCAGGGCTGGGCGTAGGACAGCTCAAAATTATAACAGCCTATGATGGTCTTACAAAGATAGCGACAGTCTATGCTCCCTGGCCTACACAGCCAAATAATACATCTGTATATAAGATTATGCCTATAGGATCGGTTATGATCGAAGGCATAGACCCGGCGCTTCAGGCAGCAATGCTCATCAGCATTGAGAACACAGTCCACGACGCAGACCTTTCATCACATCTTGTTGGAAATACATTAGGAAGGATTTTATCAGGGCTGGCGAGAAGCGAATTTGAGGATAGCGAATTTTTCGCAGCAGTCGGCGCTGTACCTGCACAGGGCATTACTCCCGGCATGGCGGCATCTGGTACTATACAGTATGAGCACGTCAGAATATCATTTACAGGAAATTATGCTGCACCTGATTTTGAGTATTATCTACTTTGGAGATATAACGCTCTTGGTGTTGTAGCAGAAGTTAGGTCAAGACCAAACACGATATGGTAGTCTCGTTTCGCCGAGCAACGAGGAATTATGAGCGCAACACAATTCTCAACAAAGGCATTTAATAGCCTCGATTATAACGACCCAAGACATAGAAACTGGTCGCTGTCATTGGCGAGTTTCGGCGTCTTTTGGATACCATTAAGCCCCTGGAAGACTTTGGACGTCATGGTAAACTGGACTGAGATGGAGGACATAAAGCCCGGATACGACCTGAAGGTTTTTAGCGGCGTCGCACCAGATCAGCTTCAGGATAATTACATAGATTTTGGGTTAGATTCGAGGATAATCGAGCTGATGGTTTTGGATAATCCGGTAGACATAGTTTTTTCCCGGAATGGCAGCGACGTTCTTGTGAGCTTCGAGTCGCAGGGAGGGTACGTGGATGCACTTTACGCAAAGAGTTTCAAAATAAAGAATACCAATGCAGGCTTCGCTACAAGGTATCAATTGACCATAATTAACTAAATTTAAGTCTATTGGTCTATTGGTCTATAAGTCTATTGGGAATCTACCCATAGACCTATTGACCCATTGACCTACTTTACTTTACAGGAGGTACGAAAATGCCAGGAGTATTGACAGATATTGTAACTATTGATTCACTTGATAACTACGATTTAATCCCCCCAGTCGGGCAGGACCTGGAGGTCACTGATATAGGCGCATCTATAATTGCAGGTGCGGGCCTGGCGGGTGTCCCGCAGGTGCTTGCCGGCGTCTTTGACGGTGTTGCGGCATTTGGAGCCAACTTCAGGAGAAGCAGCGCCGCCGCGCCGAGCATACGTGGATGGGACAAGCCCCCGAAATGGTTCATAAATCCTACGAACTTTCTCAGGATAAATAATCCGGACGTAGCCCTTCCGGTGAACGTTGCCATATCGTACAAGATCGCTGCGGACTACGGTCCTAACGGAGTTTCTAAAGTAATAAGCGATGTACGTGACATGATTGCGGGCGAGGTGTGGGAGGTCAGACCCCCCGCAGGACAGGACTGGGACATCCGGGACATCGGAACGTCCAGGTGGAGCGCCGGCGCTGGTGGACTGCCCAACGTCACCGTCGAGTTGACCGATGGCGTCAGCTTCGCCACGATAGCGATAGGAACAGAGAACTTCGGCTGGCACAGCTTCGACATACACATAAACCATGATGTGTGGCTTAGGTTTACTAACCCTGGAGGCGCACCTGCCACCGTCGGCTTCTCCGGTATCATATCGAATGACTACGGTCCTAATGGCGTCTCCAAAGTAGCGAGCCTGGTCGCCACTGTCCTCGCAGCTCCAGCAAACATTTTACTTGTCAGGCCCCCTGTCAATCAGGAGTGGAAAGTAACCAGGATAGGCGGTTCTGTGCTGACAGCCGGTGCGCCGCTTGGTTTGCCCGACGTCGTAGCCGCACTGACCGACGTTGTACCGCTTGCGTCACCAATACTGCAAGGCACGGAAGATAAGGGATGGCTCGACGACCTCGAGATCTACCTGAACCACGACAACTGGATGACCCTGACGGACACACCCGCAGCAGGTGCTGATCTGGGCGTATCTGCTATCATTGTTGAGGCGTAAACATTAATCAGTGAACAGTAATCAGTGAACAGTAATCAGTGAACAGTAAAATCAGTAATTAGTTCTTGCTTGCTGATTACTGATTTCACTGTTTACTGTTTTAAGAGAGGGATGATTATGCGAATAGTAGACATCAACGATATTACAATTTTCCCTAATGTAGGCCTCGGGGTAAAGGGACCTCGTGGAGCGGAATACCTCATCTTAAAGCCGGGCTCCGCCCTGACTGAGAACAGGATTCTAACCCTGAGGACAGGAGATATAGACAGAATAGTGACCCTGCTCGGCAACCCTACGCTCAGCGACTGGTTCAACCAGGGCGTGAAAACTACTGATACTCCGACATTTTTAGGAATCATACTTGCGGGAGGCTCTAGTTTCAAATACGTTGAGTCAGTGATGGTCGGCAACGAGACGTTCACGACACTTATAGGAAACGTGTTCTACAAGGACGGCGGCGGGGCAGACAGGACGTTCAATCCAGCGGGCGTATTTTTACCGGGCTTCTTCGTATTTCTTCATAACCAGGGGTTGACAAAGAAAATAACTTTTGACTCGACGGTGCTGAATCAGGACGTGTTCCCGGGCGAATCCGCTGTCTTTTTCTACAGCGGCGCCCTCTGGAGGCTGTTCACGATTGCGTGATTAGATGAGTTGAAGGAGATATATATGGCAAAGTATAGGAAAAAGCCTGTTGTTGTGGAGGCAGAATTATATCATGCGGGTCTTGAAGATGGTTTTGATGATAAAAATTTTGGTAAACCATACATAACAACCCTTGAAGGACGGCATTATATATCAGAAGATGACTGGATAATAACTGGAGTCAAGGGCGAGCGTTATCCTTGTAAACCAGATATATTTGCAATGACTTATGAAAAAGCGTAAAGGAGAATGAAATGATTAAACGACTGATCCTTACCATATTTATGTTCATGCTGGCTGCCCAGCTCTGCTATGGCATCACACCTTACTTACGGTTTAACGTGCAGGATTTCGGCGCTGTCGGAAGCGGTGCGGTAGACGACTCAACAGCTATCACGAACTGTATAACCTCCGCCGCTGGCGGTACTGTATACTTCCCGAAGGGGACGTTTAAGCTGTCTGCTAACGTAACCATCCCGGCTGGCGTGACCGCACAGTTTCAGAATGGAGCTTCGTGGTCTATTGATATCACAAAGATATTTGCAGTTGCAGCAGGCGGCAGGCTTCAGGCTGACTTTTATCAGATATTCAGCGGCGCCGGAACGGCAACCCTGGCGGCAGGCACAGTGCCATTCGTCTACCCTCAGTGGTGGGGCGTCGTCGGCGATGGCGCGACTGACAACACCGCAAACCTTATTTTGTGTATTAATGCGGCAGGCACCAACACTATCCTGATTAAACCCGGAAACTACTCAATGGCAGATAACGTCACCTTCGGGGCTACGACAAGCGTTGAGCTTATATCACCGATCACGTTTACTGTCAGCGTTGGCGGAAAGATACTCACACTAGCAGGGCGCGTATTCGGCGACAAGCCTGCGTCCGCCGGCGCAGGCACGATGGTATTCTCCAGTGCGACTATTGACAGGAATACGAAAACAGTGCCTCTAGTCTACGCAGACCCGCTGGCGGTTGATACTGACTTAGGAACCGTTTTCACGACGACGACCACTGCTATCGTAGGTCCAGCCACGCTAAATGCCACTAACGGCATCGAGGGGCAGAAAATAATATTCCTGATAACAAATGACGGCGCCGGCGCAAGAACCATCACTTTTGGCGCAAATTTCACGCCGAATGGGACACTCGTAGGCACTATCAATCTGACCGCCGAGGTGGAGTTCGTCTATAACGTTGCGCTAACGAAGTGGGTGGAGGTAAACAGGGCGATCCCTACGATCATAAAGAACAATCAGGACGTGTCAACTGCCGGCTCGCCATCTTTTGCAGGGATCACACTAACCGGACCGATAGCCGGCGGTATAGCTTTTGATTTCACCGATGCCGGACCTATGGTTGGCAACGAGACGTTCGTGCAGGCAGATGGGAACGTCTTCTATAAGGACGGCGGCGCAGCAGACCGTACCTTCAATCCTAATGCGGCTTTTCAGACAGGGACGATTATTTTCCTGAACAACTACGGTGCAACGAACAAAATCACTTTCGACTCTGGGGTGCTTGCCCAGGACGTTCTCCCCGGCGAGTCGGCGATATTCTTTTACACAGGGGCAATTTGGCGGTTGTTCATACTGATATAGGGGTGCAATATGCTGAAACGATTACTACTCACAATTATAGTTTTGGCATTTACCTGCCAAATCTGCTATGGCATAACGCCGATGACAAGGTTCAACGTGCAGGACTTCGGCGCAGTCGGCAGCGGGGCGGTAGACGACTCAACTGCGATAATTAACTGCATAGCATCCGCCGCCGGCGGTAGTGTTTTCTTCCCGAAAGGGACTTATAAGCTATCTGCAAACGTGACCGTCCCCGCCGGTATTAGTGCCGTATTCTCTCATGGTGCGACGCTCTCCATTGACAACACTAAGGTGTTTACCGTCAATGGCAAGCTCGATGCGGGGCTGTTCAAAATATTCTCAGGGCTGGGTACTGCAACCTTAAGCGCGGGGTGCTCGGTCTGGTTATACCCGCAGTGGTGGGGCGCTGTTGGCGATGGAGTTACCGACGACCTTGCGGCGTTTACTACGTGTATAACAGCGGCAGGCACCACTTCTATCCTTATCATCCCGGGTAATTACGCCATTACCGACAACGTTACCTTCGGGGCGACGTCGAACGTGAGGCTCATATCCCCTGTGACTTTCACAGTATCAAACACAAAGACCGTCACGTTCTCAGGGCGTATGCTTGGCGATATACCGACGCTGGCAGGGGCAGGGGCGATTAGCTACGTTAATTCGACAACGGAGTATAGGGCAGTCAAGGCCTTGATCTTTGCCGATCCACTCGCCGTCAACATGAATGATGGAAACGTGTTTACGGTTACTGCGACAGCGAATTCCACGTTTAATGCCAGCAACGGCATAGCGGGCATGGAGGCAACGTTTATCATCACCAATGACGCCGGCGGAGCAAGGACGATAACCTTCGGGGCGAACTTCAAGCCCAGCGGCACGGTTGTAGGGATAGCCAATAAAACCTCAACGATCAAGTTTGCTTATGATGGAACGAACTGGTGGGAAGTAAGCAGGGTCGTTGGGACGCTATAAAGGATAAAGGATGAGGGATGAAGGGGGTGCAGTATGCTAAATTTGTTTCTTCCTCGTTGGCAACGGAAACACTGGGGTCTCCCAGTGACGGCGAAACGAGAAAGATTTTTCATCGCAATTATAGTTCTGGCATTTGCCTGTCAAATCTGCTGTGCGGTCACGCCGCCCTTCAGATTCAACGTGCAGGACTTCGGCGCTGTCGGCGACGGCACTACTGAGGCATCTGCCAATATCCAAGCCTGCGCGGACGCTGCATACGATGCCGGCGGAGGCAGTGTTTTCTTCCCGAAGGGAACGTATCAGATTAAATTTTCAAGCGTAGCAATTCCTGATAAAGTTACTTCTGTATTCCAACAGGGGGCGACAGTATACTTTGACGATTCAGTTGGGTCGACTTTTGCTATCTACGGTAAGATAGATGCGGGGCTATTCCAAATATTTTCTGGTCCGGGGGGTGCTCCAACATTCGTTGCGGGAGTCTCAAGCTGGTTATACCCCCAGTGGTGGGGCGCTGTCGGGGATGGAGTTACTGATGACACAGCGGCGTTTCTTTCATTTATCCCAGGAACTGTCAATCTAACAACTCTTATCCCTCCGGGGAATTATGCCATCACTAACAACATTACGTTCAGCGCAGCGTCGAACGTGAGGCTCATATCCCCTGTGACTTTCACCGTATCAGCCGGAAAGACTGTAACGTTTTCAGGGCGTATGCTCGGCGATATACCGACGCTGGCAGGTGCAGGGTCACTTAGCTACGTTAATTCAAAAACGATGTTCCGGGAAGTCAAGGCTTTAACTTTTGCCAACCCGCTCGCTGTTGACATGAACGATGGGAACGTGTTTACCGTTACTGCGACAGGGAACTCCACGTTTAATGCCAGCAACGGGATAGCGGGGATGGAGGCAACGTTTATCATCGCTAATGATGGTGTAGCAAGAACGATAACCTTCGGTGCGAACTTCAAGCCCGTCAGTACGCTCGTCGGGATAATAAATAAAACGTCAACGATCAAATTTGCCTACGACGGCGCAAACTGGTGGGAAGTGAGCAGAGTCGTGGGGACGCTGTAAGGATGAGGGATGAAGGATGACGGATGAAGGATGACGGATGAAGGATGAGGGATGAAATGCAATACCTGCTGATACCGATTCTAATACTGTCAGTTTTTAGCGCAATCAGGAGCCTTTTAGGTTTATCACAGGAGCTTCGTCAATGATGGATACAGGACTAAAATGCGGGTTTCTCCCGGAACAGGACTGCCTGAAAGAAAACTGTCCGCTGAGGGCATGGGTCGAGGACAAGGATTTTGGTTCTTCCTCGTTGCCTTCGAGACTCGGCAGCCACGTTCCGCCGTGTAACGGAAGAATAGATGCTGAGAGCGAAACGAGAGGTATGTGCATCTTCGATATCGCGGCTATAACGATCAAGAGGGTCGTGTCCGGCACTCAGAAGCTGGCACACGTAGTGAAGGGCATGAGCAGGGAGCAACTTATACAGAAAGGCGTTGAGATATGGAAAAAGATAGGGTAAAAAAAAATAATTTTGTTACAACAGAGGAAAAATCAAATTCTCACTTGATTATATACCTTCAGGCTTTATTTAAATTCCTGAAAGGCAAAAAAACGTCAATCGCCACCATATTAGCCGCTATCCTGATATTGCTTCAGGGGCATGGAATAATCACCTATGCTGATGCACAAATATATTCAATCATCTTAGTTGCTCTGGGATTGGGAGCAAACATCACAGAGCCTATCGTGAACCAAAGGATAAATAAAAAATCTTGTTGAAAATATCTGCAACATATCAGCAAGGTAGGTGCCGCCATTGGTTAAACTACTTTTAATCATCATAGGAGCCTTACTGCTTCTGCCTGAACAGAAATCAAATGAGCTTTCGGGTATAAGGAAAAGGAGAAGCAGGAGGCTTTTTTATTTGCTTAATGGCAGGGTGATCCCCAGGGCGCAGGTATCAAACGCAAAGGCTATGGCAGCCGCAGGGCATGGTTCGCTCTATGCGGTATGGGCATGGTCGGCTGAAGAGGCAAGGAAAGATATAAAAGGGGGGAGAGCGGAGAGATACACAGGTCAATTAGGGTCACTGGAGCCCTGTCAATGTATAAAAATATACAGCGGAAAAGGACCGAGAAAAATTTGTTTAATGGGGAATGCAGTAGCCTTAACAAAGGAAGAAAGACAATACATAGCCGCAAGGTATCCTATCAGACCAGCAATTCGACTAGACAGAAAAGACATTTATGTCGGAGATTACGGCGATATACACTCAGATATAACTAATTATCTTCCAGAAGATTGGTATAATCTAACAACTGAGCCCGGGTGGGTAGATCAAAAAGGCAACTGGCTAACGCAAGCACAGGCAGCGAAAATTGTAGCCGAGGTAGAAAAAACCCCAATTGGAGAAAGGTCAATATGGCAGGGACACTCAGCATATATTAGAGCAAGTGCAAAAGAGCAACTTGAAAAAGAAAAGAGTACGCTATTCGGAGCTATTGAACCCTGGCAGATGACGCTTGACGAGTTCAGCAACGTCGGTGAGAGCCAAAGGGCTAAAGCGTGGGGGGTCAGGATGGCTATCCGAGACAGGGGGACAGGAAAAATTTATCCCGGCGGGGAGAAGGATCGCCTCCACCTGGACGTTCTAAGCAAAATACAGCCTGTTCAGATAAGGATCAAGGACATAGAGGTGGGTTTCATACTCCCCGATGGCACTTACTTTACGAAGTGGTCGAAAGACACAATGAAGACGCCGGAGGGCTTCAGATACATTGACGAGGGCTACAAGGCCGACCTGCACAGGCTGATAGTCCAGAGGGCTAAAAGTGAGGGTAAAAATGTTCCGAGGGAAGTACTTAGCCAATACAACCTGGGGGGGTTCATAAGCCACATACCAAGAATGTTCATAATGAGCAGGATAATAAAATCATTGAGGGAGTGAAAATGGAAAACATATCAAACGATACTGCATGCCTTTAGACCACTTCGTCAACTACCAACGAATAAATTCGTTGGCTTGTCCCTAATCTCCGTCTCAGTTCGCAAGAGCGCTTCGACATCAACGATTGAGACATAAGGCGTATTGACTGACGCCCATCCTTATGCGACAAACTCTCCATAAGGAATTGTTGTTCTGTTGTGCGTTGAACTTTTTACATTTACAACGTTTTCTGTAAACAACCCATAATTCAGTTTTCAAAGAACAATTGGTATTTATAAGCTGTTATCTCCGTCAGGAGTGCCTTATACCAATAATAATTATAACATATTTGACAACAAATTTAAAGGAATATCTTTGTTAAGGAACAACACAGGAATCATTCCTCCCACGACTAGAAGTCATGGGCTTCCTGATTCAAAAGGATCGTGAACTATTATGCAAAGAGGAATAAGCCAGATAATTAGGGGAAGTCTAACTTTATTGTTTCGGTGTGCTGATAAAAGCAAGGCATCTATATTCTCCGAAATAGGCGATCTAATAATGCTTTTGCTTAAAGCTATATCTGATGGCGCGATCACTATTAATGAATTAGAGCAGATTTCTAAAGAATTGTCTGACCTGATACGGAAAATAAGAGAAATAAGGAAAAAATGAACAGTTGCAGCGCCAACATCATAGTAAGGGATGCTGAGGGAGAGATCGGGCAGTGCCTGGACTCTATCATAATGCCGGGATGCTTCAGCGAGATAGTGATCGCTGTTGACACGCGCACTAAGGATAGGACTCTGCAAGTTATAGACTCATACAGAAGCCTTATTCCTATCAAGGCCTTCTGGTACGATCATCACGGCTTATGGGACGAGCTGGGGGCAAGGAACGCTACGCTCAGGGAATCCAGCGGTGAATATATACTCTGGATAGACGCTGACGAAATATTAGACAAACCGTCGGGGTGCTGTCTTTTACAGAACCCAGGTAAAAAAGCCTTTTACTTACATCAAGTATCCATTCTCTCAGATGGGACGTATTACGACCTGCCGCAAATCAGATTATTCCCTAATATTAAAGGCGTCCGGTGGGAGCTTCCAATACACTGCCAGATATTCTTCTCTCTCGAAAGGCTTGGGATACCGATGGAGGACACGCCGTACAGGATACTCCACACAGGGTACGACAGCCCAGAGAAGATCAGGGATAAGCACGTGAGGAACTATCCTATGCTTTTGGGATACCTAAATGAACACAGGAAAAATAACAGGAAACGACAATACATCATGGACCGCTACAATGAATCATACTCATATCTTAAATCAAATGGTCTCCTTAGCGATATAGGCTTTCTGGACCCCGTCACAATTAGCACGATAGTTACACGCGCAGTGACCTTTATAACGATGGGATTGGCGAAGCACGATGCGATACAGCAGGCAAAACAGCAGGCGGGCATACAGAGGTACTTGCAGCAGCAGGAGATGGCGCAGTTGGCTTCCGCACTGCACAGCAGGTTTCCCACTGTCAGCATGGAGGACTGGATGCTGGCGATTAAGCTTGAGGAGAGTATGCCGCAGCAACAGCCGGTCCCTACTCCTGAACCCGAACCCTCTCAAAACTATCTTCCTTACATTGTAGGTGGGCTTATTTTATTGGTGGTGATGTTAAGATGACTTGCCAGGCAAAGACTGAGATAAATTTTGAATATGGAGTCGCTGTTAAAATCAGCGACTCAGAGACGGGAATCTCGTTTTACATGCCCTCGGTGCAGCACTTTGAGGACATCAGGTGGCACATAAAGAAAGGGTCCAGATTCATTGATGCCTACGATACTGTTTATAGGGCCGAATACCTGCCTCAATTCGTACCTCCAACGGAGTACGTCCCCTGTATAAAGGCGATATACACGCAGATTGTTTTCGACCCGAATCTGAGGATATGGGTTGACAGGCCGGCGGGTGATTGGATATACCAGGAGGCATGTAACTGTTTGGTTGGGGCGACAAAGGAGGGAAGGATCGATCTGGGAGATGGCTTCATCGTCCCAAACTATGATGAGCAGACGAGGATAAACAGCCTCGTATTCGCCTCTAACTATGACCTGTACTCAGCAATACAGGGCATATGCCCCGACATCACGCCGCCGCTGGAATCAATAGCCTGCATCGAGCAGGCAATGAGGGGGACAAATTGGCATTATTATGATATTTACACTGCCTGCCGTGCTGTCTACGTGGCTGCACAGGCTTCTCTGCCGGGGACTTCCCCTCCTCCAGAGCCGAAGAATAATACGCTGCTCTACGTTGTAGGCGGGCTTATCGTTTTCTTGGTTTTATCCTCTCGTTAGTTTTTTTACTTCGTCAAATCAGATGCCATATTTTTTATTTGATTATAAAAAAGCTCAAAACTTGCATCTGAGTCGCATTCAAAATAACCCCAAACAGTAGTATAAGGAATTATCGTAGTAATACCTTTTACATCTCCACCAAGTTCTATTATCTTGGAGAGAAAATCTTGTATTTCTTCCGGTGTTACACGCCAGCCGGCTGAGACATAAAATATTCGCATCATATTCAAATACCTCTTTTTTAGGATCATCATGCTCTTAAAAGGCACGACGATCTCACCAGTTCAACCGAGACGAACCAAATTACCCCCCCCCGCTATCCTTACACCTAAGAAAATTCCTGGGTCAAACACGGATGGTCAAATATTGCTAATGTGTTACTTTTTGTCAACATCATAATTTAATAAAAATTAAATGTAATTTGTGTTCCTTTTTGGCTCTTATCTGACTTACTTAACCTTGTTCGGTTTCTACCACAAAGAGGACAAATATTATGTTCATCACCATCTTCATAAATAATATCAAATTTATGTAATTCTTTTATTGGATACTTATTTATTTCAATATTAATAAAATCTTTTATTTCTTTTGAAAAATAAAACCACTCACCCCTAACATGATATTTCTGGAATCTTTTATGTAATTCTCGCTCGTATTTAAAAGAACCTTTATCCCCTTTGAAATAGCCTCTTATATAAAGCTTTATTGGACAATTAGCTTGAATTTCCCTCAGTCTGTCATTTACCGTATCTTCAACATCCACATGACCAATTTTGACATATTTCTCTAATTTATCAACAACAAAATAAATCATAAAATATCACCCACTTATATTATTTTTCAAAAACTGTGTTCAAGTTCCACTTGCACCGAGTGTCCGTTTAGAATGTATATTTGTTTTTCTAATGATGAAATTAGGGCTTTGTAATAATCGTCTGTAACGTCATCGATCACAAACGATAATTGTGGTAAGTCTAAAGATGCCCTAAGTACTGAATTATATACTGCGTCAATGGTGTGAATTTTCCCAAGACGAGTAAATGTTTCAATATCTATTTTAACATTTTTATCATTTCGTATTATTTTTACAACAGCATCCAAAATTATCCCTCCTTAACTAAACAGGCTGACACAACCGTCGTCCTGCATTGTTCCTCAATGCAGATATTCATTGACTTTATCCTGAATTTGAGTTATAATTATTATTGGTATAAGGCACTCCGAATGGAGATAACAGCTATAAAATACCAATTGTTCTTTGAAAACTGAATTATGGGTTGTTTGCAGAAAACGTTGTAAACGTAAAAAATTCAACGCTCAAATAGAACAACAATTCCAGAGAGCGAGTTTGGCGTCTCTGGATGGGCTTCAGTCAATAAGCCTTATGTCTCAGTCGTTGATACCGAAACTTCGGTGGAGACTAGGGACAAGCCAACGAATTTATTCGTTGGTAGTTGACTCTTTATTATTTTTATAACAGCATCCAAAATTTTTCCTCCTTTGGAATACAATATTTATTGATTAACCTTGTAAGCTCATCGGCGAATATACCACTATGCCCTGTTAAATCATCCTTGCACCGAAGCCTTGACCTTTTTATGTGTGCTATCTCGTGTAGTATCAACCCGAATGTCAAAGCTTCAGGGTCAATAATTATGCTTTTCGTGTCGCCCAGACATATACCTCCGCCGCCGATATGCCTATCAGCAACGAATTTCCATGTCTTGTGTCGCTCATTATCCAGTATCATCCTTGCCCAATGTTTGAGTTCTTCTTTGTTCATTTCGTGCTATTTCCTTGTTATACTCATTCTGGTCTATTGACAATTGTTATTCCACCCCACTCGCTAGTCCAAACCTTCAAAAATGAACCATCGCTCAATTCAATAAGAAACTCACCCTCGGTTTCCAAGTGATATTCATATTCTGTATTCACAGCGATCATCCTGTCCTTACAATGTGGGATAACTCTTACAATGGTTTTCCCTTTCAGATTTTCATTTATTCTTGGGTCATTCATATTTCTTGTCGCTCCTTCAAATCACTTTATTTCACACAATTTTAGATAAGCATCTGTTAAAAGCCCGGTGATTTCTTCTAGCTTAATCGCTTCCTTGTCTAAACCTTCGCATGTTGTTTCCAATGCAATAGTCTGGCTGATTGATATTTCGACAGTTTTTTTAACTTACTCACCGAGAAGTCTCCTTCCTGGCTTCTAGGTGGGGGATGAAAGGTGGCTGATGTTGCTTCAACATCAGATATTCCTTGCATTTTCAACACTTTTGTGATATAATTATTCATGTAGCT
>Ga0315294_10000507_pt1 | contig 42122 bp, 62 predicted proteins | sample YL17G13_40_MG_FD_203626 | JGI IMG/M metagenome (GOLD analysis project Ga0315294, IMG submission 203626) | Sediment microbial communities from Yellowstone Lake, YNP, Wyoming, USA - YL17G13_40 | ecosystem: Environmental > Aquatic > Freshwater > Lake > Sediment | place: USA: Wyoming | collected... | reverse complement strand
ACTGGCGGATAGAGCCAGAATTGTTTAGCCTCGGGGACGGCCGCTCGTTTGTTCATGAGCCAAGCTAGCCCGGCCGCTCTTAAAGAGATTGGCTTTTAACTCTCGCAGCAGACGTGCTTCTCATGGTTCGCCTTGAATCCCGCTTGGAGCTGGCGTTCGGCAAGCACGACCTGAAGACTTTCCAGCAGCCCGACTTCGCTCCTTGGGCCCTCAAGAAGGAACCGCAGGAAAAGCGCACGCACTGGCTTGTTGAGCACGAGGGCCGCACTGTGGCCGTGCGCAAGAACACAGGGGCGGGCATGCTGCTGCACGTGCTGCGGGATCCAGTGCACAAGGGGAACCTGCTGGTGCTGCGCAAGGCTGATCCCCACCATTCCCACGATCTCGTCCGCCTGCTGACTGTCCATCCTTCGGGTGTGGAGACCCAGCTCGGCACCGCCGGCCTGTGGAAGGGCCGCGACAACATAGCCGAGATTTCCCAGATTGGCCTGGTTCCGTACGATCTCCGGAAGCCCTATGCGCTGCCGGCCCGCTCCGATCGCTTATCCAAGCAAGTCCGCGAGGCAGGGGAACGGGTGCGCGCCGAGTACGACTCCACCAAGAAGCACAACGAACTGTGGGAGAAGGCGAACCAGCTGAGGAGCGAGCTGGAAGGAGAGCTGGCGGATCTGTACACCTCCAGGGTCTACCCGCGGCCGGCCGGCCAGTGGGGGCAGCGCGTGTACAACTATCGTAAGAGGGGGCTCGCCCACCTGCTCATCAGCCTGCAGGAGGAGCTTGCGCAGAAAGCGGGAGCGAAGGGCATCCGGGGGCTTTTCGACCCGAGGACAACGGGCCGTTTCCTGCCCAAGCACGGCTGGAAGCGCGAGGAACAATCGCAGTCCTCGCCCAATATCTGGTTGCGCAAGATGTTCCGCTGATTTCCTTTTCGATGCGTTTATTTAGCTAGCTCGCTTTGTGAGTTTGGGGATTGCTATGGAACCTATTGTTGCTGCAATTGCAAAGAAGGAGAAGAAGGGCGGAGCTCCAGATTTGGACGATGTGGATGCCAATGTGCTGAAGGAGTTTGCGGGCAATTATGATTATGTTCCAGGGCGAGTGAAGGAGACTGCCAGCTTTGCCAAAGCGCTCCACGCCTTTGCGCGCTCGCTGGGCGAGAAGTACTACAGCGAGTCCATGGGCAAGAAGATTCACCTCTTCGCGCTCGATTTGGATGCGTTGCTGCTGCGCGGGGAGCACTTGCGCTTGCAGGCCGAGCGCTTCTACACGGAACTGGAGAAGGGCTTTTTGCAGAAGAAGAAAGTGTCCTTGGACAAGAAGGCTATGGAGCGTTTCAAGCAGGAGCTGGACCAGTTTGACAAGGAGCTGGAGTCCCTCTACCAGCAGGCTGTGGGCCTCACCAAGGAGATCCGCGCCGAGTTTGAGCGAAAGGAGCGGCTGTAAGCCTCCTTTTTCGAAAAGCGCATGATTTCCTTCCTTTCCTGCCCCCGGAGAGTAACGTTTAATAACTCTCTGCCCCTCGGAGAAACGCTGGGAGTCTTAAGCTATGGCTTACGCGGACCAGTTCGTGGTGCTTGCGCTGTTGTTCGGCGCGGGCTTGTGGGCAGTGACTCAGTTCTACAGGGCGAAGGGAACTTCGTTCGTGAACATTGCACTGCTCGCGCTGCTCCTTGCGATGTTCGCTCCGGTGGTTGGAGGTCTTCCTGCCATTGGAGGCGGAGCGGGCGTGGACGCCGTAACTGGCGCTGCGTTCGTAATCATCGCGGTGTGGGCGGCCCAATCCCTGTTCCGCGTCCCGCTTTCGCAGGCTGCTGCCTATCTGGTGCTGGCCTGGATTGCGGGAGCCGTGTTGCTCCAGATGTTCTGAGCAACTCCGAGGCTTGTCGGACTCCCTGAAGTAAATGTTCAAACAGAGGTAAATTGCGAAATGCCATATGTGTGCGTGTCCTGCAAGCGCGAATACGGCGACGATGAGCTCGAGTTCGTCCGCTGCGCCTACTGCGGGAGCAAGGTTCTCTTCAAGAAGACCCCGCCCACGGCCAAAGTAGTCAAGACGGACTAATTTTCATTGAGGTTATGCAAATGGGTAAACGCGGTCCACGCAGAGGTTCACGAAGTTTCTGGCACCGCGGCCGAGCAGCCCGGCCCTGGCCCAATGCACGCGCGTGGCCGATGCGAGGGCTTGGCTTGCAAGGCTTTCCGGCTTACAAGGCGGGCATGACGCACATTGTGATGGTTGACGATTCCACTTCCCCAACTGCCAATCAAGAAGTTTCCACTGCTGCTACTATTCTCGAGGCCCCGCCTCTCTATGTTTATGGTCTGGTGGTCTACGAACAGACTCAATTCGGCCTCCACTGCGCAGGCTCCGCGAACGCTGCAGGCGCTCCCAAGCAACTGCTCCGCACGCTCTGCCTGGCGAAGAAACCCAAGAGCGTGGAGGAGCTGGAGAAGCGCGTGACTACGCTCGGCCAGCGCTTGGCGGAAGTGCGTGCACTTGTTTCCACGCAGCCCTGGAAGAGCGGGCTTGGCAAGAAGACTCCTGAAGTTTTCGAGATGGCGGTTTCCGCTCCCACTCCGCAGGAACAATTCCAGTGGGGCAAGAACGCGTTGGGCAAGGAGCTCAAGGCCGGCGAAGTCCTGCAGGAGGGCGAGTACGTTGATGCTGTTGCAGTCACAACTGGAAAAGGCTGGCAGGGAGTGGTGAAGCGCTTCGGCGTTGCACTGGGCCCCCACAAGGCTACTAAGAGCAGAAGGACTGGAGGTTCACTCGGTGGTGAAACGCAGGGAACAGTTATGTACACGATTCCCAGGCCGGGCCAGATGGGCTACCACCGCCGCACAGACCCGAACAAGCGCGTGCTCAAGCTCGGAAACGATTCGAAGGACATTACTCCCGCAGGCGGCTTCCTCCACTATGGCGTTACCAAAACGGATTACATTATTCTCAAGGGCAGCGTGCCCGGGCCCGTCAAGCGCATGATCCTGCTCCGCAAGAGCATGGACGACAAGCCGGTGAAGAAGCCGGACGTGCGCTGGGTGAGCCAGGAGAGCAAGCAGAAGTGATGATTTTCATATGACCAAGGCACAAGTTCTTTCATTGGAAGGGAAGCCCTCTGGAAAGGAAGTGGAACTCCCCACTCACTTCACCGAGGAGTACAGGCCCGACGTGATCCGTAGGGCATGCCACGCCGAGCGCACGCGCTTCTTCCAGCCCAAGGGTTCCTACCCGATGGCTGGCTTGCAGACCACTGCTGAATACTACGGACGCCGGCACTCTTGGCGCCAGACCATCAACACCGGCCGCTCGCGCCTCCCGCGTGAGAAGATTCCCAAGGGCCGCTCGGGCCGTGTGCTCATGGTTCCCCAAGCAGTGAAAGGCCGCAGGGCCCACCCGCCCAAGCCGTGGAAGCGCCTGATTGAGCGCATCAACCACCGCGAGGAGAACCTGGCGATTCGAAGTGCGATTGCCGCCACTATTAATTCTGAACTTGTTCACGGAAGGGGCCACGCCTTTGACTGCTCGCTCCCCTTGATTGTTGACGATTCATTCCAATCCCTCAAGCGCGTGAAGGAGCTGAAGAAAGTGCTCCTGCAGCTGGGCCTGGAAAAGGACCTGGCGCGAGCACGTGAGGGCCGCCGCATGCGCTCGGGCCGCTCGCGCCTCCGCAAGGGAGGTTACGTGACCCCGCGCAGCGTGCTCATTGTGGTTGGCGAGGACCTGGGAATCTGGAAAGCCGCGCGCAACCTGCCCGGAGTGGACGTGGTGAAGGCTGCCGAACTCTCTGCCGAGCTGCTCGCTCCCGGAGGCCAGCCAGCACGTTTGACCGTTTGGACTCCACAAGCTTTGCAAAAACTCGCGAGTGATTCTCTTTACATGTGATTACCATGGCCTACCTACTCTACCCCCTGACAAGCGAAAAAGCCGCCTCGAAGATCGAGCGCCAGAACACACTGACGTTTATAGTCCGCCTGGACGCCAACAAGCAGGCACTCAAGCTGGAAGTGGAGAAGACTTTCGGCGAGAAGGTCGTTTGCGTGAATACTCAAGTGACTCCAACAGGACGCAAGAAAGCAACAGTCCGCTTTGCGCGGCCAGGTGCGGCTGCAGACGTGGCTGCTAAGTTGAAGCTCGTATAAATGGTGTAACCAATGGGCACAGCACTCATCTCTCAAAGGAAAGGGCGCAAGAGTTCAGTGTTCAATGCGCCGAGCCACCGCTTCACTGCCAACGTGGTTTACCCGCTTCCCACTCCCAAGGAAAAGGAAGGGGCTATGCGCGGCGAAGTGCTGGAACTGGTGGATGACGTGGGCCGCTGCGGAATTCTGGCGAAAATCCTCCTGGAGGACGGCCGCGTGATCTACAACATTGCTGCAGAGGGCCAGCGCGAGGGCGACCTTCTTTCCTTCGGCTCGAAAGCTACAGTGAAGCCCGGAGCCGTTCTCCCGCTCGCTGCCATTCCTGATGGCGTTCCGGTTTACAACGTTGAACTCACTCCCGGCGACGGCGGAAAGATCGCCCGCACCTCCGGCAGCGGAGCATTCGTGCTCTCGCGCGACGAGGAAACAGGCCTGGTGAGCGTGGTGCTGGCGAGCAAGAGCGTGAAGATGCTCAAGCCCGCTTGCCGCGTGACCATCGGCGTGCCCGCAGGGGGCGGGAGGCTGGAGAAGCCGCTTATGAAGGCAGGTGACGCTTACTACAAGACGCACGCGCGGAACCGCTACTGGCCTATTGTGCGCGGAACCGCGATGAGCGCGTACGACCACCCGCACGGAGGCAAGAGCTTCGGCTGCCCGACGGCGGTGAAGCGGAGCGCGCCACCCGGACAGAAGACCGGTCACATTGCCGCAAGCCGCACGGGCAGGAAGCGCGGCAAGCGCGAGCGCGGAGCAGCTGCAGGAATCGAGGCGAGCAAGGCATAAGGTGAAATTCACATGGTACGAAAATTCAACTACCGCGGAAAAACAATTGAGGAGTTGCAGGCGATGCCGCTTGACGAGTTCCTGAAGCTCATTCCAACCAAGCCGCGCAGGACCATGAAGCGCGCAGGCACGCAGGTGAAGAAGTTCCTGGAACGCTTCCGCGACACCAAGAAGAAAGGCAAGGTTATGGAAACGCACTTCCGCCAGATGCCAGTCCTCCCCGAGATGGTGGGCACGCGCGTGAAAATTTACAACGGCAAGGAATACCGCGATGTGGAAATCACCCCTGAGAAGCTGGGCCACAGGTTGGGCGATTACTCGGTCACGATCAAGCAAGTCCACCACAGCGGGCCCGGAATCGGAGCCACGCGTGGAAGCAAGGCAGTAGACCTCAAGTGAGAACAATGGCACTCTATGATTACAGCAGGGTTCCCGCAGACGCGGTTTCGAAAGCGCAAGCCTTCGACCTCGATGCGAGCTACAAGGACCTCACGCAAGTCTGTGCTGCTATTCGGCACAAGACGGTCCCCGACGCGCGCAAGCTGCTGGAGCAGTGCATTTCGCTCGAGCACGCGATTCCCTACTCGCGGCATGCTACGGGCATGGGCCACCGCTCGGAACTGGGCGGCGTGCGCGGCAGGTACCCCAAGAAGGAGGCTCGCATGACGCTGGAAGTTTTGCAGAACGCCGAAAACAGCGCCACGCAAAAGGGCTTGAAGCTCGACGAGCTCGTGGTTTCCCACGCAGCGGCCTACAAGCAGAACGAGCTCCCCCGCTACAGGCACCACTGGGCCGGCGGTTCCACTCTCGGTTACGGCAAGCAGAACGCTTTTGCCAACTACTGCACTGCCCGGATTGAAATGACACTTTCGCCAGCCTCTATGGAGTTGCTGGAGCGGAAGGCCCGGCGCCGTGCACGCAAGGGCGGGAAGCGCGCGGCTGCAAAGAAGGAGTGAGATGATTACACATGGCTAGTGAGCGCAAATTCGTGCGAAAGGCATTGGCGGACTACGCGGTCAAAGAGTATTTGGAGAAGGAGCTCGCCCGCGCCGGAGTTTCGAAGATCGAACTCCAGAAGACGCCCATAGCCACGCGCATCGCGCTCTTCGTCCGCAGGCCCGGAGTTGTGGTGGGCAAGGGCGGAAAGACCATTCAGCAGGTGACTGAAGTGCTCCAGCGCCAGTACGGAATCGAGAACCCGCAGCTGGAAGTGATCGAAGTCGAAAACCCCGCACTCGACCCGAGGCTGGTGGCGGAGCGCGTGGGCAGCCAGATTGAAATCCGCGGGAACGCCAAGCGCGTGGCCCGCTTTGCACTCATGGACATCATGAACGCCGGAGCACTGGGCGCTGAAATCCGCATTGCGGGCAAGATTGTGGGCAAGGGCGGAAAGGCCAAGACCGTGAAGGTTCGCGCGGGCTTCCTGAAGAAGAGCGGCGAGCCCATGAAGCTGGTTCAGGAAGGCCGTTACGTGGCCTACCCCAAGGCAGGAGCGATTGGCGTGAAAGTGCGCATAGTCCCTCCAGGGACCATATTCCCAGACCAAATCAGGCTCCCCGACCTAGCTACTATTGCCGCAGCCATGCCCGCAGCAGTGGCAGCCACAGTTGCGGCTGCAGCGCAAACTGCCGCTCCAACAGAAATCGCGCTCCCAGCAGAAGATGAGAAGGCAATTTCAGAGAAGCTGGCGCAAGCCCAGGAAGCGAAGGCCAAGCGCACGCGCAAGAAAGCAGCCCAGAAGGAAGTGAGCGAGGCCGGCGCAGTTGCGCAAGCCACCGGAGTAGCCCCCAAGCCCGAGCAACCCGAAGCGGAGAAGCCGGCAGCTGCGGCATAAATCAGGTGTAACAAATGGCAATAATCCGAAAGCAGGAACTGCGCGACATGAATCCCGACGCGCTCAAGGCGAAGCTAACTGAAGTGGAGAAGGAACTTTTGCTCGAGCTCGGAGGCCGCAAGACTGCGGGCCGCCCCTCGAACAGCGGCAAGTACCACGAGCTCAAGAAGCTCCGCGCCCGCATCAAGACGCTCCTGTGCCAGAAGGGCGTGCGCGTGTAGCGGGTTCCCAATTGTAAACTTTATAGCCCAGTTAAAGCCGACTTTTTCACGCCTTCTCCCACGCCTTTTGCTTTTTTCCACCAGTTGGGTTTTATGTCTTTTGGATTTCTGGTGAATATTCTATTCGTTTTGATATTAGCTCTCACACGCCAGGCAACGCCGCCTAGCGTTTTGTATTGTTCGCCGCCCTTACGAAACGCGTGATATGACGAGTAAACCAGCAAGGGGTGATCTTCAGGATACAGGTACGGCGCGATGAGCTGGATTGTTTTTGCGGCTCCTTCTACTCTTTTTCCTTGGATGGCTTGTCCGATTTTTATCAGTGCTTGTGAGGACTGGCTTCTTACTGCTTCGTGCTCGTCTCTGATTGACTTCAGAAGATGCGGGATGGCATCTGGGTGTTTCCAGTTGCCAAGCGCTTCAGCTGCGGTTTTCCTTACGCCGGGGTGTTCGTCCTTGAGGGCTCTCACGAGGGGCGGGATTACGTGTTGAGGCTTAAACTCCGGTTGGCCTAGCAAGCGGACTGCATTTAGTCGGTCATTGAAATTTGGGCTTTTCAGTGACTTCGCAATCTCTTTTACGCGTTCTTCCATCGGCATGCTGAATCACCTCACCGGTTAAGCGCCAACAACTAGTCACTCCTGAGCACGAGATATATATATATGCCGAGGGCACGGTCACAGGCAGTTAGAGTGAACTGCGCGCGCCTGTTTGAACCCCGCTTTGACAAGACTCGTGCAGACATCGGCCACGCACGCGGGCCCGACCTCCCCGATTAGGTGGATTGGCGAGGAATAGGGGAGTGCAAGCTTTTTCCTGCGGAGGTATTGCTTCAAAACCGTGCCGAATTGGCCGGGCGGCTTGTCCGTGACCAGCAGCCGGTTGCCAAGTTTTCTTCCATAACTGACCAAGCGCGCCTGGTACTTACTCCCGCGGGTGTAAACCCTTTTTGCAATTTCCTTCGGCATGCCTTCCTTCATCAAGTCGGCGATTTCGTCTTCCGAATCCGGGTAATTCAGCCGGAGTATTGCAAGCCCGGCGTCCTTTTTCCGCGCAACAGCGTCAATTTTGTTGGTGTAGAACAGATACAGCGCTTCGAGCTGGGCCAACTTTGCTTCCGCCGCGCGGTTTCCACTGGCAATTCTCCTCAATGCCGGCGGCAGTTTGATTTTCGCTCCTTTTGGATTTGGCGGCCAGTTCTTTCCGTAGCTAACCGCAAAATGAGGGTGTACTAGCACCAGCAGGCGGGCTATCCGCTTCTGAACCCGCCCGGTTTCCGGCATCTTCTCACGCGGCGTTTTCACTTCAGGTTTCCTTCCATGGCGCGCAGTTGTTTCACGTACAAGCGGGCGTTCTTCTCTGTGATTTTGTTCTTGAGCGCCGCTAGGTAGGCTTGGCGGATCACTTCTGCTGAATCGCCTTCTTGGAAGTACTGGCCCACGAACTGCAGGGCTTTCGCTTCCTTGGTTTCGGCTGGCTTGCCCTGGATTGCCCGGCCAATATTCCCGAGCGCTTCCGCTGCGTGTAGCCTTACGTTGGAATCCTTATCCTTAAGCCTCCTGGTGAGCGGGATGATTGCTTCGATGGCTTTGGCCTGCCCGAGCGCTTCAGCTGCGTACATCCTCATGCCTTCATCCTCGTGCTGGAGAGTTTGAAGGAAGTGCGGGATTGAGCTTTTGGGATTGATTTTCCCGAGCGCTTTTAGTGCGTCCCACCTGACGAAAGAGGTTTGGTCCTGCAAGGCCTCGACGAGGTGCGGGATGGCCGCTTCGTGGCCGATCTCTCCAAGCGCCCGCGCGGCGTCCCTTCTCACGCCGAAGTTTTTGTCCTTGAGCGCCTTGGCCAGGTGCGGAACTGCGCTCTCATGCTTCATTGTGCCCAGGACCTTTGCCGCCATGCTTTTCATGTCCACGTTTCGGCCTTTGAGTACTTTCACCCACTCGCGCACTTTCCTGGGCATTTTCTCTTCGGGCTTTCGGGCTGGCATTTTCTTCACTTCACTTTTCCTTTTACTGCGCGCAGTTGTTTAATGTAAAGCTTGGCGTTTTTATCGGTGATTTTTCCTTCTAGCGCAGCGAGGTAGGCCTTGTGTACTGTTTGGGCGTCTTCCTCCTCGTGGAAGTGCTTGCCTACCAGTTGCAGTGCTCTCTCCTCTTCGGTTTCAACTTTCTGTCCCCGGATAGCCCGGCCGATTTTGCCGAGCGCTAGGGCCGCGCTCTGGTGCGCAAACTGGTCGCGGTCTTGCAGCTGGTGGGTGAGCTGGTGCGTGGGTTCGATGCGGCCGATTTCCCCGAGCGCCAACGCCGCATACCCGCGTACGGTCCGCTCCTCGTCCTTTAGCGCTTGAACGAGGGGAGAGATAGCGTCCGGGCTTTTGACTTCTGCGAGCGCCTGGGCGGTGACCTCCCGAACCTTTACGTCGTGGTCCCGCAGCGTTCTTACGAGGTGGGGAATGATCGCCGGGTGCTTGATTTTCTTGAGTTCGTCTATTCCTTCCAATCGCACGAGCCAGTCGCGGTCTTCGAGTTTCAGGGCGCTCTGCCTGATCTTCCGTTTCGTCCTTCCAGTCAAGATTTTGTGCACGCGTTCGAATAGTGGCATGTTGTGGTCACTTCAGGCTTCCGCTTAGCGCGCGCAGTTGTTTGACGTAGAGATTTGCGTTCTTTTCTGTTATTTTTCCCTTGAGCGCCGCTTGGTAGGCGGTTTTGATCATCTTGAGGCCGTCGTTTGTGTGGAGGTGGGGCGCCACGAGCTGGAATGCTCTGGCTTCCTTTCCTATCAGCTCTTGGTTTTTGAGTTCTCTTGCGATATGGATAAGGCGCCGTGCGGCAAGCTTGTTTGCCGGCTCGCCGCCGAATCGGCCGCCGTGCGGGCGGTATTCCCCTTCCATCACTTCCACGAGTGCCGGAATAACGTCCGCGTGGTTGATTTCGGAGAGTGATTCTGCTGCGTGATGCCTTACGAACTCGTCTTCATCGTGCAGTGCCTGGCGTAGAACTGAAATGGAACCGGGGTCATCGAATTTTCCAAGTGCTTTTGCCGCCTTCGCTCGTATTACACCCGAGCGGTTTTCCTTTAGTATGCGGGTTAAATGAGGTATAGCCTCGGGGTGGTTGATTTTGCCAAGCGCGCTCAGGGCGCGCAAATCCAGCCCGGTTTCCTCGTTATCGATCAATTTCATGAGGTAGGGAATGGCCGCCGGGTGGTTGCTTGCCCCCAGCTCTTCTATCGCTTCGTGCTGTTGCAAAATCTTGCGGGACTTGAGCTTCTTGGCGATTTTCTCAATTCTCCACTCGGGCGTTCTCGAGAAGAATTTGCGTACTCGTTCGAATAGTGGCATGTTGTGTTCACTTCAGGCTTCCTTGCAGCGCACGTAGTTGTTTAACGTATAAACGGGCGTTCTTTTCCGTTACCTGGTTGTTGAGCGTGGCGTGGAGCGCGCGGGCGATCAGTTGGCTGGGTTCCGTCACGTTCCCATCGCGGTTGCGGTGGAAGTAGGGCAACACGAGCTGGATTTCCGTCATGTGCGGGTACTTGCCGCCTCTCACTTCGCATCGTTCAATCAAACGGGCCACCGCCGCAGCTGCTTCGGCGGTCGAGGCCGGTTTTTTGGTCCTGATTTCGTGCAGGAGCGCTGGAATGGCCGGCCTGCCGATTTGCCCTACCAGCGAGCGGTAGGCTTGTTCCCTCACTTCGCTCTGTTCGTCCTTCAGCGCCTCGATGAGGTGGGGGATTGCCGGTTTTCCGCTTCTCGCGAGGCTGGCTGCTGCCCATTTCCTCACGTTCGTGTTTTCGTCCTTGAGCAGTTTGACTAAGTGGGAGAACGCCTGGGGCTGTTGCGTGTTCCCGAGCGCATTCGCAATGTCGGCCCTTGTCTTGGGTTCGGCGCCCTTCAACATTCCGGCCAGCAGCCGGACGGCGTGCGGGTACCGGATTTGACTCATTGTGTAAATCACTTGATCTTTGTCGGCCGGGTTTTCCCGCAGGTGGTTGACTAGGTAGGAAAGAGCCTTGGGGTGCTGCAGGCGGTCCAGAACACTAAACGCGGTACGCTTTATGGCCTCATTTTCCGCTTTCAGCGCCTGGGCCACATACGGAATCACGCTTGGGTCCTTGCGCTTGATGATCTCCTCGGCCGCGCGCTTCACTGTGGGGCGGTAGACGAAGCGGAGGGCGCGCGCGAGGTGCGGGAGCGCGGCCGGGTCCTTGATTTTGGTTAGCGCCACCGTGGCCCGCCAGGCCAGGTCCGGGTCTTCGAGCAACTTGGCCAGGTGCGGAACAGCAGCCGGGTGCCCGATTTTACCGAGCTCGACCACCGCGTTTTTGCGGCGTGACAACTCCGGGCTCTCCAGCTCCTTTACGAGCTCCCTCACCCGTTCGGGCATTTTCTCTTCGGGTTCGCGGGCGGGCATGTTTTTCGCGGCCTCGTTTTGCTCGTGATTAGAGGGCGGGCGACAGGGTTTAAAAGGAGCGGGTGTCATGGAATTGATAACTTCCTTACTAGAGGGGTGTATTTCCAAGGATGAGTGAAATCTGCACGCGGTGCGGTCTGCCAGAGGAGATTTGCGCCTGTCAAACGATCGAAAAGGAGACGGCGCTTCAGATTCGCATTTCCGCACGCCAGGAACGCTTCAAGAAGTGGGTGACCGTAGTGGAGGGACTCCGCGGGGAGGAACTCACGCAGGTAGCCAAGCAATTGAAGAAGGGTCTGGCCTGCGGGGGCACGAGCAAGCACGAAGTGGTCATATTGCAGGGAGACCACCGGTCCAAGGTGACGGCGATTCTCGTCAAATTGGGATACCCCAAGGAAATCATTCGAGTGGCGTAGGGAAGGAAAAAGAGTTTTGAGTGGACGCTGGGTGCGCTCTCACAGGGCCCCAAGTTCTCCAACGGGTCGAAAGCCCGCTCCGCACGCGCTGGAAACGCCAAGGGCGTTCCTGCTCTCCGAATTGATCGGGGAACGGGTGCGTGTCACCGGAGCTGCGGGAAAAGACCTGCGGGGATTGGAGGGCCGCATAGTGGATGAGACGCGCGGCACTTTCCTCGTCGAAACTGCGAAGGGCCGGAAGCGGGTTCCCAAACAGGGCTCGCGTTTTCTGTTCCCGCAGTTGAGCCGGGAGATTGTGCCGGGCGAGCAACTCCTCGTGAGACCTGAGGAGCGTACCAAACGACTAGCGCGCTTGGTGTGAAAGAGAAAAAGGGTGTTCAGGAAAAATGGACAACTCGGCATGCACCGACGTGAAGTGCCCCACCCACGGGTCTCTCCGTGTTCGTGGAGCGTACTTTGAGGGACTTGTGGAGTCCACCAAGGCAGCCAAGACTGCGGTGGTGGTGGTCCCCCGCGTGCGGAAGATACCGAAGTACGAGCGCTACGAGAAGCGGCGCTCGAAGATTCACGCTTATGTGCCTCCCTGCCTGGTTGTGAAGGAGGGGGACAAGGTGGAGATTGCGGAGTGCCGCAAGCTCTCCAAGACCAAGGCGTTCGTGGTTACCAAGATTCTGGAGTCGAAGAAGTAACTGGTGTTTTGATACATGCTCGGCCTCACTGCTCGAATCACCCGCGGCTTGACTACCGCCTCGCGCATGACGTGCGACGACAACAGCGGCGCCAAGATTGTGGAAATTTTCGGAGTCATCGGGGCCAAGGCTCGCCTGCGCCGCTATCCCTCCGCGGGCGTGGGGGATGTGGTGATTGTTTCAGTCAAGAAGGGCAAGCCTGAAATCATCAAGAAGAAGGAGCGCGCGCTGATCATCCGCCAGCGGAAGGAGTTCCGCCGGGGCAAGGAGCGAGTACGCTTCGAGGACAACGCCTGTGTCTTGATTGACGACCAGGGGCTGCCCAAGGGGACTGAAATCAAGGGTTGCGTGGCCCGCGAGATTGCGGAGCGCTTCCCGAAGGTAGTTGCGATTGCTTCTGCAGTAGTCTAAAGTGATATTCACATGGAGTGGAAACGGGGACAGAGGAAGTTCGTGGACGCCACGCGCCAGCCGCGCAAGCAGCGCCTGCACGCCTACAAAGCACCGCTGCACGAGCGCCAGCGCATGGTGAGCGCGCCCCTCGCCCCCGATTTGCGCAAGAAGTTCAACCGCCGCAGCCTGCCCCTCCGGAGCGGAGACAAGGTCAAAGTACTCTCGGGCAAGTTCCGTGGATTGCAGGGCAAGGTGGTGCGCGTGGACCTTTCCACTCTCAAGGCGCACGTGGAGAACGCGATTATCAAGAAGACGGGCGGACGGGAGGAGTTCTACCCCCTCTACCCCTCGACTCTCCTGATCGTTGAAGCTGTGGAGCGCAAGGACCTGGCTCCGGCTGCGGCAAAGCCCGCAACCGCGCCTGCCCCCGCTGCTCCGGCTGCGAAGGTGTAATGAGCTATGGCAAGTCACGGCGGTTCCAGGCACTTGAAGCGCATGGCGGTTCCCGCACTGCTCTCCAGGCAGCGCAAGAAGTCGATGTGGGTGCGCAAGCCCGCTCCGGGCCGGCACCCGCTTGTTGAGTGTCTGGCGCTTTCCACGCTGTTGCGTGACGTGATGGGGCTTGTGGAGGACACGAGCCAGGCGCGCAAGCTGCTGAACGAGGGCCGCATTCTGATTGACGGCAAGGCCGCGCGCGACCCGAAGATGGGCGTGGGACTGATGGACTTGGTGGAGATTCCTCTGCTCAAGGCCCACTACCGGATCATGGTGCTCGCTGGCAAGCTAATTCCAATTCCCATTTCCGAAGCGGAAAGCAAGTTCAAACTCTGCAAGGTGATTGGCAAGACCATCATTTCGCAGAACAAGGTGCAGCTCAACTTCCACGACGGCCGCTCGCAGTTGATTGACAGCGAGGAGGACCGCTTCACGCCCGGAGACACGGTGAAGCTCTCGATTCCCAAGCAGAAGATCGAGGGGTTCGTGAAGCTGGAGAAGGGCGCGCGGTGTTACGTTTACCGGGGCAAGCACGCGGGCAAGGTGGCCATGCTCGAGGAGGTTCTCGAGAGGAAGGGCTCCCGTGAGAGCGACGCCCGGCTCAAGACAGCAGAGGGCGGGGAGCTCATTACTGTGAAGGGTTACCTGTTTGCGGTTGACAAGGATTTCCAATTGAAGAAGTGAAACTAGAATGACAAGCGAGAAGATGCAAAGCGTGCGCCTGGAAAAGGTCACGCTCAACATAGGCGCGGGCGAGGGCGGCGACAAGCTCGAGCGAGCGAAGACCCTGCTCCAACGCCTCACGGAGCACACGCCTATAATCACGCTTGCGCGCGAACGCAACGCCACGTGGAAGCTGAAGAAGGGCGACCCGATTGGCGTGAAGGTCACGGTGAGGGGCAAGCCCGCGGCGGAGCTGCTCAAGAAAGCATTGACCGCAGTTGAGAGCAAGGTGAAGGCAAGCTCCTTTGACTCCGGCGGGAATGTGGCGTTCGGAGTGCGGGAATACATCGATTTTCCGGGAGCCAAGTACGATGCTGCCCTGGGAATGATGGGTTTTGATGTTTGTGTGACGCTCGCGAAGGCGGGAAGGCGCGTGGCCCTGCGCAGGATCAGGCGGGCGCATGTGCCGAAGAAGCAGCGCGTCTCCAAGAGCGAGGCGCAGGCTTTCATGAGCTCGTCCTTCGGGGCGAAGGTTTACGAGGAGGGAGAGGAGGCTGCATAACCATGGTTTTGAGCCACGATTTGCGTTGGAAGCGCCGGGGCAGGCGTATGTGCCGCTTCTGCGGAGGCGTGCGTGGCATCATCCGCAAGTATGGACTGTGGACTTGCCGCAAGTGCTTCCGTGAGCGCGCCGTTGCAATCGGGTTCACGAAATATTCCTAATATTGGTGAAAATATGTCCAAAGATACGCTGTCAAATGCACTGAACGCCATTCGCGTGGCCGAGAGCAAGGGCCAGCGCGAAGTCAGACTGGCTCCAGCCTCCAAGCTCGTGCGCGAGGTGCTCGGAATCCTCCAGCAGCAGGGCTACGTGGGCGATTACGAGTTCGTGGATGATGGCAAGTCCGGCACGTTTCAAGTGAAGCTCCAAGGGAAGATCAACCGCTGCGGCTCGGTGAGGCCGAGGAGCGCGGTCAAGGCGCGAGAGTGGGAACGCTGGGAACAGCGCTTTCTCCCCTCGCGAGATGTGGGGCTGCTGGTGGTGAGCACCTCCCAGGGAGTGATGGCCCATGGCCAAGCCAAGGAGAAGAAGCTGGGAGGCCGCCTGTTGGCGTTCTGTTACTAAGAGTGTGTTCAAAAATGGTCAAGATACCTGACGGCATTGAAGTGCGCGTGGAGCCCGCGTCCATTACAGTGAAGGGCCCCACTGGACAGCTCTCGCACTCCTACAATCCGCTCTACTGCCAGGTGCGCGTGGAGGGGAAGGAGTTGCTCGTGGAGGTCAAGGGCCGCGCCTGCCGCAAGAACCGCGCAGTGGTCGGAGCCGTGGAAGCTCACGCGCGCAACCTGATTGCCGGAGTGCAGGGCAACTTTGAGAAGAAGCTCACCATGGTTTTCGCCCACTTCCCGATTTCGATCGAGGTGAAGGGCAAGGACGTGGCAATCAAGAATTTCCTCGGAGAGAAGCTCCCCCGCAAGGCGAAGATTCTGGGCGAGGGCACGAAGGTGGCAGTGCAGGGACAGGACATCACAGTCACGGGGCCCGACCGTTATGCCGTAGGCCAGACCGCGAGCAACCTCGTGAAGGCCGCCCGGCCCCACAACAAGGACATCCGCGTATTCCAAGATGGCATTTACCCGGTGAGAAAGTAACATGGCAGCCAAACACCCCAAATTCCAGAGGCCGAACCGCGCAGTAAGCAAGCGCGTTAGCTTGTCTTGGCGCAAGCCGCGCGGCATTGACAGCAAGCAGCGCATGCACCTCAATTGGGCGGGCGCCCGGCCGGACATAGGCTTTCGTTCCGCCCGCGCAACCCGCGGTTTGCACCCGAGCGGTGCCAAGGAAGTGCTCGTTCGCAATGCGAAGGAGTTCGATGCCGCCGCGCAGGGTTGCGTGATCCGTTTCGCTGCAAAACTGGGTGGCCGCTCCCGCGCGCTGTTGCGCATGAAGGCGGCCGAGCGCGGCGTGAAGGTTTTGAATTAACATTTACGGTGAAAAACAAATGTCCATGAACATGGTTCGAAGAACGGCCGCCCGCGTACTGGGCTGCGGCGAGAGCCGCATATTCATTCTCGACGCCAAGCGCGCGAGCGAGGCATTGACTGCGGACGATGTGCGCGCGCTCATCAAGCAGGGCGTGGTAGTCAAGCGGGCTTCAATTTCGCCCGGCCGCTCGAAGGCCGAGCGCAGGCAGGCCCGCAAGCTCAAGGGCCGCGGCCGCGGGCCGGGCGCCAGGCGTGGCTCCATGTACGCCAAGCACACTTCCAAGGAGCGCTGGATGTCCGTAGTGCGCAAGCAGCGCTCTCTCCTCAATCACTTCAAGCCGCTTCTACCTGAAGGAGTCTACCGCAAAGTATACCGCATGGTGAAGGGCAGCGCGTTCCGAAGCGCGGCCCACCTGCAGGCGTACCTGCGCGCGCAGGGCTACGTGAAAACAAAGTGATGATCCATGGGAGCAGCTAAAGGACCATTGTACCTGGCGCATTTCCGCCGCCGCCGCGAGGGCATTACTGACTACGCCCACAGGCTGGCGTTGCTCAAGAGGGGCGGCACGCGTCTAGTGGTGCGCAAGACCAACCAGCAGGTGCTGGCCCAGTTCGTGCAGTTTGATGTGAAGGGCGACAAGACCGTTGCCTCGTGCGGTTCGGTGGAGCTGCGCGAGCTCGGTTTCCCGGGCAAGCGCAACACGCCCAGTGCTTATTTGGTGGGCCTGCGTGCGGGCCTGCGCGCGAAGGGCAAGGGAGTTGAGGAGTTCGTGCTCGACGCCGGCCGCCACACTGCCAGCAAGGGCTCATTGATTTTTGCAGTTCTCAAGGGCGCGCTGGACGCGGGCCTCAAGGCCCCGCACGGCGAGGAAGTGCTGCCGTCTGCAGAGCGCATGGCAGGCAAGCACCTCTCGAGTGAAGTGCAGCAGGCGTTCGAGTCAACCAAGCAGAAAATAATTCAGGAGGGGGGCCGGCCGGCTCCGGCGAAGAAGTAGGTGATTTGGAACATGGCTTATCGTAATGAAGAGCATGAGGCGCCGGTCTGGACTCCGAAGACCGAGCTCGGCCGAAAGGTGGCGAGCGGAGAGGTCACGGACATTGATGCTGTTCTCACCTCTGGAAAGAGGATTCTTGAAGTGGGAATAATTGACAAGCTCCTCCCGGACTTGAAGGAGGAGGTGCTCGAGGTTTCCAGCACCCAGCGCATGACTGCCTCAGGCCGCAAGCAGCAGATGCGCGTGATTGTGGTGGTCGGCAACAGGCGCGGCTACATCGGCGTGGGCGTGGGCAAGGCGCCCGAAGTCCGTGATGCGGTTGCTGCGGGAGTGGAGGAGGCCAAGCGGAATCTGGTGCGCGTGTCCCTGGGCTGCGGCTCGTGGGAGTGCGCGTGCGGAGCGGGCCACACCGTTTCCCGCGAGTGCTCGGGCCACAATTCGAGCACAAAGATTACGATCAAGCCCGCGCCCAAGGGCGTGGGGCTGGTGGCTGGCAAGGTCTCGCGCAAGGTGCTCGAGCTCGCCGGAGTGCAGGACGCGTGGACTTTCGCGCGCGGCCGCACGAGGAACGTGCTGAACAGCGTTCTGGCCACGTTGGATGCTCTCAATTCATTGAACCAGTTGAAGGTCGGCGCGTCTACTGTCGAGGAGCCCGCTGCTGAAGCGCCTGCTCCTGCTCCGGAAGCTGCCGCACCTGCTAGAAGTGATGCTTAATGGTCAGGAAGGAAAAACCGAAGAGTGAGGCGAAGGCGTTCCTCGCAGTCCGCATGCGCGGCAGCTACGGGGTTCGCTGGAAGACCGAGCGCACGCTCGAACAGCTCCGCCTGCTCCGCCGCCACCACGCCGCTGTTTTCAAGGCTACTACCGCATTCACCGGAATGCTGCGGGAGGCTGGAAATTACATTGCGTGGGGCCCTGCGCAGGCCGATGTGCTGGAAGCGATGCTCTCCAAGCGCGGGGAAGTGACCGGCGGTAAGAGGCTGGATGCCGCTTACTTGGCCAAGAACTCGAAGTTCAAGACGCTCGCTGAACTGGCGGGCGCGCTCGCGAAGGGCGAGGCCTCGCTCAAGGATGTGAATGGTCTCAAGCCCGTTTTCCGCTTGCAGCCGCCCAAGGGCGGCCGAGCGCCGGTCAAGAAAGCCGGTGAGAGGTTTAACGTGATCGGTTTTCAGGGAGTGAAAGTGAACGCGCTGGTTCAGCGCATGTTATAGGTGTTTTTACATGGCACGCAGGATTCGAAGCAGCAAACGGAAACACTTCATGGGCTCCCGCAGTTACGGCGCGGGCAACATCAAGCGCCGCCGCGGGAAAGGCAGCCGTGGCGGAGTGGGCCGCGCGGGCTTGGGCAAGCACCGCTGGTTCACCAAGCTCATGACTGAGGGCGCGAAGGCTCCCAAGGGTTTCTTCAACGTGACCCGCAAGGTGGTGAAGACAATGGGCTTGGAAGCCATTGGCCGCGGAATCGAATCCGGCAAGCACCCCAAGGACGCGCAGGGCTTCGCTGCTGTTGATGCGAAAGGCTTTAAGGTCCTGGGTGGTGGTCAGTTTCCGTTCAAAGCCAAGGTGACGGCGCAAGCCTTCTCCGCCAAAGCCCAGAAGAAGATTGAGGCTGCTGGCGGACAGGCTGTCCGCACCCAGTAACGGGTGGCCAATTCCGTGAGTTTGCTCGATCTACTCGAACCCATTACCCGCCTCCTGCCTGAGGTGCGGAGGCCCGAGCGCGCGCCGCCGCTCAAGGAGAAGCTCCTGTGGACTGCCGGCGCTCTTCTGCTCTTCTTCATCATGGGCCAAATCTACCCCTTGGGAGTGGATGCGGCCAGGATTGTTTCGTTCGAGCGGCTCGACGTGCTGCTGGGTTCCAGGACTGGCACGCTCATCACTGCCGGAATCGGGCCAATAGTGCTCGCCTCCATCTTCCTCCAACTGGCAGTAGGCGCGGGCCTGCTCAAGCTGGACCTGCACCTTCCGGAAAACAAGCGTCGTTTCCAGGGACTGCAGAAGTTCCTGGCCATTGCGCTCAGTTTTGTTGAAGCTATAATCTACACCAGCAGCGGCTACATTCCCGCCAGCGCCTCCTCTCCAATTTTCGGTTCCCTTTTCTTCACGCAAGCGGCCATTGCGCTCCAGCTGGCGCTCGGTTCCATTCTCCTCTTATACCTCGACGAGGTGGTGCAGAAGTACGGAATCGGTTCGGGCATTTCGCTCTTCATCGCGGCAGGAGTGAGCCAGGCCGTTTTCGTGGGTTCGTTCTCCATAGCCTCGCAGGCAACAGGCGTGCCTGCAGGTCTCATTCCGCAGGCCATCTACTACATTGCAGGCGGGGACCTGATTACCGCAGTGTGGACCATTCTGCCGATTGTTTTCACCGCAATTGTGTTCATGGCAGTAGTCTATGTGGAAGGAATGAAGATCGAGCTGCCGCTCGCCTATGGAATGGCCCGCGGGCTCGGCGCCCGTTACCCGATCAAGTTTCTCTACGTGAGCAACATTCCCGTGATTCTCGCAAGCGCAGTGATGCTGAACATCCAACTGTTCGGCATGTTCATGGCGCGTGCAGGCTTCCCCTTGCTGGGCACGTACATCAACAACCAGCCCGTGAACGGCCTAGCCTATTACACGAGCGCGCTCCCCTCGCCGCTCCTCATTACCGGAGGTTATCCGGCCTACCTCTCCTACATTCTCCAGCCCAATGAAATCCTTCACGTTTTCGTTTACGGCATTGCACTGGTGATACTCTGTGTGATTTTCGGATGGTTCTGGATCGAGAGCACGGGCATGAGCGCCCGTGACGTGGCCGCCCAGCTCTCGCGCGTGGGCCTCCAAATCCCCGGCTACAGGCAGGACCCCCGCATAATCGAGAAGATTCTCGAGCGCTACATTCCGGTGATTACGGTCCTAGGCTCCATTTTCGTCGGCATACTCGCGTGGTTCGCGGACATCAGCGGCGCGCTCGGAACGGGCACTGGAATTCTGCTTACCGTCGGCATTCTCTACCGCTTCTACGAGGAGCTCGCGCAGCAGCAGCTCTTCGAAATGTACCCCGGCCTGCGGACCATGGTGAGCTAAGAAATGACCCTCCTCGGCCTCGACTCCGGCCTCGCCATTTCGCTCTCTTCCCTAGTGTTCTCCTGCATCAGCTTCTTCGCCAACTCCAAGTTCGGCAAGCGCGCCCGGCTGAAGGAGATCCAGAAAATTGTGAAGGACTACCAGGATCAGCTCAAGGAAGCCACGAAGATGAACAATGAGAAGAAGCTGAAAGAGCTGCAGGTGCGCGAATCCGAGGTGCTTTCCCTCACTCAGGAGATGCTGGTGCTGCCCTTCCGCAGCATGATCATCGTTCTCCCGCTCTTCTTCGGTGCCCTGTGGCTCGTGCCTCCTCAGTTCCCCTCGTACACAATAACTCTCCCCTTCTCCATCCCGATTCCCGACCTCGCGCACTTCTCCCTCAATTGGCGCGCCTCTTTCGGCCCCCGCGGCGCGTTCATACTCTGGGCCTTCGTCTTTGGAATGCTGATTGAAATGATCATGTCGCGCTTGGAAAAAGCCAAGGCGGCGAAAAAGGTGAATTAGAATGGTTGCTCCACACTTGAGAAGCCGAAGCATAAGGCGGCGCTGGCGCCGCACACCCGGAGGCCGCAAGGCCTTCACCACCAAGGCCCGCAAGCCCTCGCCGGCCATTTGCGCGCTCTGCCGCACGCGGCTGCACGGGGTCCCCCGCCAGGCCGTTGGCCACCTGGCCAAGCTCTCGAAGACCGAGAAGAGGCCCGAGCGCGTATTCGGAGGCGTGCTGTGCGCCAACTGCACGCGCGACGTGCTGGTGGACAAGGCGAGGCTCCAGTCCGGCGTGCTCCAGGAGGAGGACGTTCCCCTCACGCGCCTGCGCTTCATACGCACGCTCAAGCACTAGAGTGATTTGAAATGCGCATCTCGATTTCCAGCCTCAGCGGCTGCGGAGCTACAACTACCGCAGAGCTAGTGGCCAAACAGCTCGGCCTCCACAAAGTAAATTATACTTTGCGGGACCTGGGCAAGGAAAAGGGGCTTTCGCTCGAGCAGATGCAAGCACAAGCCAAGGAAGGCCCGGAAATCGACTTTGCACTCGACCGCAAGCTCGTTGAATCCGCGCGTGCAGAAAATGTGGTGCTCGCCTCCCGCCTGGCGGTCTGGCTCATTCCGCAAGCCGACCTGCGCGTGTGGCTTCATGCCTCGGCACGCACGCGCGCGAAGCGGATTGCTCAGCGCGAAAACCGGCCGCTAGCAGAAACAACCAAGGAAATCAAGTGGCGGGATAGCCAGAACCAGGAGCGCTACAAGAAATACTACAAGCTGAATGTCAAAAAGTTCACAGAGCAGGTGCATGTGGTGATCAACACCGAGAGCATTGATGCCGAGCACGTGACCTCCCTCATTGCGGACGCGGCCAAGCGCGCGCCCTACAAAGTGGACAAGGCTGCTGAACGGAAGGTTAAGAAGCTCCACGCGATACTATTCAACAAATAATCAGGTGATTCTCCAATGCCAGCAATTCAAGCAGGAAGAAAGTGCATCAAGACCCGCGGCCGCAAGGCCGGCCAGGTGGTTACGGTCACGAAGTTGCTCGAAGGCGGTTTCGTCGAAGTGCAGGATGAAAAGGGCAAGACCAAGCGCTGCAACCTGTCCCACCTCGAGCCGCTCTCCTAAGCCCGCGCTTTTTATTGCAGCCTTTTCACGTTTCACTAGCGTGAGCTGAACATGCCCTTACCGCGCTTCGAACGACTGTCCAAGGTCCACCGCAGGTTCGAGAACCAGCAGGTGGAAATGGTGTTCCACCGGAACTTCCGCGACGCGTTCAAGCGCTACCTCCGGAACCCGCAGCTGATTGAAAAGGACGCCTCGGAAATGCTCTCCTCCGCGAAGGTCCGACGCACCGATGTCTACCGCGGGGAAGTACAAGATGACAAGGGTAATCCCCAGGAGCTAGTGGTGAAAGTAACCACTCCGGGCTGGGCTCGGAGCGAGTTCGCGAGCTACTACCGCCTGCTGACTGGAGAGAGCCTCCCCGGTTTCTCCAAGTTACCTCATGAACTTCCGTATCCTCTCCTTTCCTCCTCACCCGAATCCCTGGAACGGGTGGCAAAACCTTCAATTCTGGTTCCGCGGCCTATTGGTTATGTGATTGACAAGCAGCGCAACAAGGGTTACCTAGTCACGCGCTACGTGCCCGGCAAAACACTGGAGCAATTGAACCTCGACGAGCTCCCGCGCAAGGAACGTAAAAACATAATCCGGCAAGCCGCGCTCATCCACAAAGCTCTGATTACGCGAGGAGTGATTCACGGTGACCTCCGGCCGCGCAATTTCCTGCTCCAGAAAACCCCGAAAGGCTCGAAAGTCTACCTCTTGGACCCAGAGTTCGCCCACTTCGTTCCGCTCATGACTGAGGACCGCCGAATAGTCGATTTCAGGACGCTCCAACAGGCCCTCGCCAGCCAAGGCGGGAAATGGGAAGATAAGCTGCCCTACAAAATAAGGCTCGGCGACATGCGCCGCTACTTCCGCACGCTCTTCCCCACTTCCGAGGAGCGAAAGTACGCGATTGGAAACCTGCGCCCCTTCTTCCCCAAGCCAGTCAAGCGTTGAACTCTCCTTTTTTATTCCGCAGGGGGACGTCGTCGCTTGCTCCTCGCCTTCTACGGGCTCGTCGGCGTGCTCCTCGTGCCCCTCTACCCCTTTTTTATTCAACTTCTCCCTCCGTAGCGCATGCACTCTATTTCCGAGCTGAAAGCGCACTTCAACTACCCCGCTCTTGCGGGCAAAGTGGACTGGCACGTACACTCCACAGCGAGCGACGGGCTCGATTCTCCCACGCAACTTATTCGCTTGGCGAAAAAAGCCGGACTCAAGGAGATTGCGCTCACCGACCACGACACTGTTGAGGGAGTAGCCGAAGCCCTCGCTGCAGGCAAAAAGCTGGGCGTGCGCGTGGTGCCGGGAGTGGAGTTGAGCGTGCGCGACAATTTGCGCGGCCGGCAGGCGGGCATCCACGTGCTTGCACTCAACATCAACCACCACTCCCCCGAATTGCGCAAGTGGTTCGCCTCCCGCGAGCGCGAGCGCGTGAAGTCAGCGGAAAAGTCAGTTCGACTCCTCCAATCATTTGGTTACACGCTCTCCATGCGCGAGGTACACAATTTTGCCAAGGGCCGCATGGGCCGGCCTGCCATTGCCCGCGCACTCCTCTCGCACCAGGAGAACCGCGCGCTGATGAAGCGCTCCTTCAAACTTTCCCACGAGCCTATTTTTCACGATGTGTTCGAGTGCCTGCTAGGCGGGGGCAGGCCCGCCTACATTCTGAAGAACGATTCGCCCAACATTTTGTTTGCCTTCCGCCTGGTCCGAAAGTTGGGAGGCCTTCCGGTTCTCGCGCACCCCCTACTTTGCGAGAGCCCGCAAGGAACCATTTCCCTGCCCTTTTCCAAAATGCGTGAGTACGCGCGCGCTGGTTGCGCAGGTTTGGAAGTGTACTATACCTACCCGGAGGAATTCCCCTACCCTCGCTCCCTGCGTGAGCGTTGGCTGAAACTGGCGCGCGAACTGAATCTGGCGGTCACCGGCGGCAGCGACTACCACGGCAAGGGCGCGCTCGCCATACCCTACTTAAAAATCGGCCGCATCCCATACCCGTGAGGTATTTACCATGAAAGGAGAGTTCGTCAAATTCCGCGCCTCCGATGGCTGGTGGCTCGAGGGCTTCCTCGTCCTTCCCAAGCGCCGCGCGAAAACCGCCCTGGTTTTCGTACATGGAATGGGCAGCTTCTTCTGGAGCGGAGTGGCCAGCCGAATTTATCCTGCAGTTCTCGGTGCCGGCCTCGCATTCTTCCCTTTCAACAACCGGGGCTCGGCCATTCTCCGGCGTTTCTATTCCAAGCGCGGCCACAAGCACACGAGCCACGTTTCCGGCGTTGCCGTTGAGCGCTTCACCGACTGCGTAGATGACATTGACGGCGCTCTTGCCTTCCTCAAAAAGAGGGGCTTCACGCGCTTTATTCTCGTCGGACACAGCACGGGCTGCCAGAAAATCACGTATTACCAGGGCAAGCGCAAAAACCCGGCCGTGGTTGGCCTGGTTCTGCTCGCGCCTGCGGACGACCTCAACTGCGGGAAGAAAGAGTTCGGCCGCCGCTTCCCAAGCGTGCTCGCGAACGCCCGCAGGCTAGTACGTGAGGGGCGGGGGGGCGAACTTTTGCCCAAGAAAATGGGTGGCCCCTCGTTTTCAGCTGTGCGCTTTTACGAGCTCCACAAGCCGGACAGCATTGAGGGGAACGTTTTCAATTACTCACGCGAGTTGCGCGCGCTCCGGAAAATCAAGAAGCCAATTTTTGCCGCATTCGGAAAAAACGAGGAACACACGGTCATTCCAGCCAAGCGTATGCTGGAAAAGATTCGCGCAACCAACACGCTTGCCACCACTGCGCTGGTTCCGGGCGACCACGGTTTCAAGGGAGGCGAGCGGCAGCTGCAGAAAGCACTCGGCGTGTGGCTTAGGGGAGTTCGGCCATGATCACCGTTCGCGAGGAGCCTGCCAAAATCGGCAAGGCTCCCTCCAAGAAACCGCTCGAGGAGCTCCTGCGCTTCTCGCTCCTTCCGATTGACAAGCCCAAGGGCCCCACCTCGCACGAGGTCTCCTCTTTCGTGCGCAAACTCCTGGGCCTGAACAAGACGGGCCACTACGGAACTCTGGATTCGAATGTTTCCGGAGTGCTGCCGATACTTTTGGATCACGCGTGCAAGGCCTCCCCGTATTTTGCAGGCGCGGAGAAAACTTACATAACCATTATGCGCACCTTCCAGCTGGTGCCAGAAAAGGATTTGGAAACTGCGCTCGACCGCTTCCGGGGGCCCATTTACCAAACGCCTCCTTTGGCTTCTGCAGTGAGAAAGCAATTGCGAGTACGCGAAGCGTATGAGCTGGAACTGCTGGAGCTCGAGGGGAATGACGCCTTGCTCAAAGTTCGCTCGCAAGCGGGTTTCTACGTGCGCAAGCTCTGCACGGACTTGGGAGAAGTGCTCGGAGTGGGCGCCATCATGCATGACTTGCGCAGAACAAAAGCGGGCGGCTTTTCCGAGGAGCAGTGCGTGACGCTGCAGGAGTTGAGCGACCGTGTCTGGCTCTGGAAGGAGCACGGAGAGGAGAAGCCCCTGCGCGAAATCCTCCACCCCTTGGAGGAGTGCCTCCCGCTCAAGCGAGTAGTTGTGAGCGATGGCGCCTTGCACGCCATAACCACAGGCGCGGATTTGGCGATTCCCGGAGTGCTGAAGCTCGATGAAAACATCCAGCGGAACGAGCCCGTGCAGGTGCTAACGGGCAAGGGCGAGCTCGCGTGCCTCGCGCGCTCCCTCAAAACTTCCGCGGAGATTTCCGCAGGCGGGCATGGACTGGCTTTTGACGTGGAGCGCGTGATTCGCCAGTACTAGAATGCGGGGTCCCAACGAGGGGTTTAAATAGGGTTTCCGCCATTTTTGTAGAGTGCCGGGATGCCTGAGCGGTTAAAGGGCCAGTCTGGAATCTTCGGGCGCGTTCTTAGGCAAAAAAGGCGCTTCCGAAGCCCTAAAGCTGGTGGCTCTTTCGAGCCTCCTGGGTTCAAACTCCCCGATTGCTCTTTTCGAGCGGTTTAGGGGTTGCCTAAGAAAAGTCTTCTTTCTTTGAGGAAAGGAATTGACCGGGAAAGAGACTCGAGGTTCCCAGTCCCGGCGCTGACATTTACGAGGGAAACGAAACATGCCCGAATCCTCCCAAAAACCAGTTGCGAAACAGCCCGCTGCCGCACAGGGTAGCGCAGCGAAGCCCGGCGCATCCGTACCACCCAAATGGGCTCCGGCTGCAGGCAAGCCTGTTGTCACCAAGCCCGGCGCACCAACCGCACCCAAAGCCTCCCCTCGTTTGCAGGAGGCGCAAGAGTGGGCCAAGCAGAAGAACCGCGAGTTCCGCGGAATCATCCGCCTGGTGGGCCGCGACATTCAGGGAGAGTTCACAGTTGCGCAGGCGCTCCCCCGAATCCGCGGGATCGGCCACAACCTTTCCGCCTCTCTAGTTCAAGAAATAGTAAAGGAGGGCATCGACCCCGCGACTCCTGTTGGCGCGCTGAACGAGCAGGAGATTGCCAAGGTCGAGGACGTGATGAAGAACCCGGCCAAGCACGGCATTCCCATTTTCATGCTCAACCGCATCCGCGACCCCGAAACGGGCACGGACCGCCACCTGCTCGCCACGGATTTGACCTTTGCAGTACGCCAGGATGTGCAGCGCGAGAAGGAGTCCATGTCCTACCGCGGCTGGAGGCACAGCATCGGACAGAAAACGAGGGGCCAGCACACGCGCAGCACCGGCCGCAGTGGAATGACTGTGGGAGTGCTCAAGAAGGCGGTGAAGGCCCAGAAGGCGGCCGCGGCCACAGGCGCGCAGGAGAAGAGCGCGCCCAAGGAGAAGAAGTGATGATTCATGGGTGACCCACGCAAGCCACGGAAGAAATACGAGCTGCCGAAGAAGCAGTGGGACCGCGAGCGAATAGAGCGCGAGCGAAAGCTCATTGCCGAGTACGGGCTCAAGAACCACCGCGAGCTGTGGCGCATGCAAACTCTCCTGAGGCGCATGCGGCGCGAGGCCCGTGAGCTGCTCTCGGCCAAGGAAGAGTCAGTTGCACTGCGCAAGAAGCAGCTGCTCGACCGGGCCAAGCGCTATTTCATTCCCAAGGACGTTATCACAGTCGACGACGTGCTTGACTTGGACGTGCGGGCAGTGCTGGACCGCCGCCTGCAGTCGCTCGTTTACAAGCGCAGGCTCGGCAAGACCCCGAGGCAGGCGCGCCAGTTCGTGATTCACGGTCACATTGCACTCAACGGCGAGCGCGTGTCCACGCCCAGCTACCTCGTTTCCTTCAAGGATGAGGAAAAGCTGGGTTGGTACGACGAGGCCATAGCAACCGAGACCATGCCAACACCGGCACCGGCTCCAGCTGCAGAAGCAAAGGGCCCCGCACCCAAAGCAAGGCCCGCACCCGCAACTGCCGGAGCAAAGCCTGTTGAACCGCAAGCTGAAGCCGCTCCCCAAGTGGCTGCAGGGAGCGAAAAGAGTAAGACGGAGTAGATGAGAAATGGCTGAAGAAGAGAAGAAGGAAGTGTCTGTGGAGACCCCGAGCGCGGCGCCAAGCGCGCCAGCAGCCGAGGCTCAGGTGCAGCAAGCCCAGCCCCAGCAGGAACGAGGCCGCTATGGCCGCGGACGCGACCGCTTCACCGCGCGCGCAGTGATGCCCATCAGCGGCAAGTGGGGCATCGCCCACATTTACAGTTCCAAGAATGATACTATAATCACGATTACCGATTTGAGCGGTGCCGAGACCATTGCAGTAGGGAGCGGCGGCATGATTGTGAAGTCCGACCGCGAGGAAGGCGGGCCCTACGCGGCAATGCAGGCGGCTTTCAAGGCTGCGGACAAGGCCAAGGAGCGCGGGCTCGTGGGAATCCACGTGCGCGTGCGCGCGCCCGGCGGGCACGGCTCGAAGACTCCGGGCAGCGGGGCCCAGGCGGCCATACGTGCGCTGGCCCGTTCAGGCTTGAGGATTGGAAAGATCGAGGACGTGACGCCGATTCCCACCGACACCACCAAGAGGCCGGGCGGGAAGCGCGGACGCCGCGTGTAGAGGGAGAGAAACATGGCAGCAATAAGCGTAGTGGCGCGCAAGGGCAAGGAGCACCTGTGGGTCAAGCTCACCGAGGCCAACCCTTCTTTCGCCAATGCGCTGCGCCGGGCAATTCTCGCCTACCTGCCCTCCTTCGCCATTGACGAAGTTCACTTCTACGAGAACACTTCCCCGCTCTACAACGAGTATGTTTCCCACCGCGTGGGCCTGGTGCCACTCACTTGGGAGGAAGATGTGGCGGACGATGCGCGCATCGCGTTCTCCCTGCAGGCGGAAGGGCCTTGCACTGTTTACAGCGGGGACTTGAAGAGCACGGACGAAGTGGTTCAGGTCTTCAACACGAAGATTCCGCTCGCGAAGCTCGGGGAGAAACAGAAGCTCCGCTTCGATGCTTTTGCAGTAAAGGGCATCGCGCGCCAGCACGCGAAGTTCCAGTGCGCGCACGCCGCCTATACTCTTTGGTGCGATTTGAAGAGCGACAAGAAGGCGAAGGCGGTTGAAGCGGTGAAGGAGCTGCTCCCGCGCGCGGAAATCAGCGAGGACTTGGTGCTCAAGAACCCGCACGAGGTGGATGTGCTCAGCCTGGCTGACCAGCTCGCTGCTGCAGGCGTGACTGTGAAAACAAAGGATGACTCTTTCCTGTTCCGCGTGGAATCGTACAACAACGTGTCCGCCAGCCAGCATTTGAAGCGGGCCGTTGCACTGCTCAGCCAGAAGTGCGGCGAGCTCGAGGATGTGAAAGTTTAACATGCGGGGGTGGCAGAGCCTGGTCAAAAACATGCGCGGCCGAGCGTTTAATGAAGAGCTGCTCTCGACTCCCCCAAAGGGAGCACAGGCCAGCCCGACGAAACCCGGCTACGTGTTGGCCAAATGCGCAGGATTGAGGTTCCTGTTCCGTAGGGATGCCTGGGTTCAAATCCCAGCCCCCGCACTCTGCTCACAAAACAACTGGTGAAAAAAAGAAATGCAAGCCGCTGGACCCGAAAGACCTTACACACAAAAGCTAGTTGCGCAGCTCGAGAAGACCGGCCGCAAGAACAAGGCGGCCATCTGGATAGCCGCAGCCCGCCGGCTCAAGAGCGCCGCGCGCAGGCGGCCCGAAGTGAACCTCACGAAGCTCAACAAGCTCGCAGTGGACGGAAAGATCACGCTCATACCCGGAAAGCTCCTCTCGCTCGGCCACGTGGACAAGGCCATTACAGTTGCCGCATTCGCGGTTTCGAAGCCCGCGCGCGCGAAGGTGGAGAAGGCCGGTGGCAAAGTGATGAAAATAGACGAGCTGCTCGCGAAGGACCCGAAGGGCAGCAAGGTCACGCTCGTGGTGTAATAAAATGAGAATTCTAGATGCAAGCGATGGAATCGTGGGCCGCATGGCCACCTACACAGCGAAACGCCTCCTCGTTGGGGACGACATTGTGATTGTGAACGCCGAGCAGGCCGTTCTCTCCGGCAGCCGCGACTACTTCCAAGAGCTCTATGCTGGCCGGCGGACGATGATGTCCAAGGCCGACCCGGCCAAGAGCGCCAAGCAGTCCTGGAGCCGCAGGCCCGACCTGCTCTTCCGCCGAATCATCCGGGGCATGCTGCCCAAGGACACGAAGCGCGGCCGCGATGCTCTTCGCAAGCTGCGCATCTACATAGGCGTGCCTGCTGAGTTCGAGGCGCAGAAGTCCTCTTTCGAACAGCCCGCCAAGCGCTCCTCCAATTTGACCAGTCGCAAGACCACGCTCCTCCAGCTCTCGAACAAGCTCGGCTGGGTTCCTCATGATGCTTAGTCAGGTGATAGATTTCCATGGCAGATGAAAAAGTTGAAATCGCTCCCGCCGCGCCCGCGGTAGTTGAGAAGAAGCCGCGCAAGCGCCGCGCCAAAATGACGCTCACGAGCGGGCAGCGTAAGGAAGCCATAGCCCGCGCTTCTCTCACCGAGGGCAAGGGCCGCCTGACTGTGAACAAGCTCGCGCTCGATTCATGGAGCCACCCCCTGCTCAAGCAGGTGGTTCGCGAGCCGCTCGTTTTCGCCGAGGAGGTTGGCATTGACCCGCTCTCGTTCGACATTGCAGTTACCGTTCACGGCGGAGGCGTGGCCGCACAAGCGCAGGCCATCCGAACCGCCATAGCCCGTGCGCTGGTTACGCGCACCAACAGCAAGGAACTCAAGCAGAAGATGCTCTCATTCGACCGTTCGTTCTTAGTGGAGGACCCGCGCCGTGTTGAACCCAAGAAGTTCAAGGGACCCAAGGCGCGCGCACGCTTCACGAAGAGCTACAGGTGATTTGGAATATGTTGCCCCCAGTACGTTGTTTCAGTTGCGGCCGCGTAGTCGCGGACAAGCAAGAGGAGTTCGAGCAGCGCACCAAGCCCTCAAGCGAGGGAGGAACGGGCGAAGCAGCGGAGAAAGTGCTGGACGAGCTGGGGCTCGACCGCTTCTGCTGCCGCCGCATGGTGCTGGGCTACACGAACCTCATAGACGAAATCCTACCCTACCCCCGCTTCTAACGAGGGACGTCGTCGCTTGTTCCTCGCCTCTGCGCAGGCTCGTCGGCGCGCTCCTCGTGCCCCTCGACCCCTGCGCGCGGGCGAGTGGTTTTTAAGTTTGGCTCGTTCGATTTTTAGTGTGGGGGTGTCGGCTAGCCTGGCAGGCTGCCAGCTTGGGGTGCTGGTGACCCGAGGGCTCGTCCACACTCATGGGCGAACCGGGAATTCAAATCTCGGCACCCCCACTCTCTTTTTTATTCCCGGCCGTGCGCACTCTTTTCATGCGGCTGTAGTCTAGTGGTTAGGACCCCAGCCTTCCAAGCTGGGCACCCGGGTTCGAATCCCGGCGGCCGCACTCCATGTCCCTTCGGGAAGAACGCAAAGAGCACCTGGCTGCCATCCGCTCCATGGACTCGGAGCTCGCCGAGCTTCTGGCCCGGCGCACCACTCCGCTCGTGGGCCGGCCTCGCTATTCAAACGAATCCCTCAAGAGCGTGCGCGAGGCGCTGGCGGAGCTCAAGAAAGCGGAACACCCCCGCGACCTCACTATGATATTACACGTCGGGCTCGGCCGGCCGGACTTTCACCCCAAGCATTTGCCCGCGCTCATTCCCAAGCTCACGGAAGCTTTGCTCGAAGCCCGCAAGGCCTCGCGCTCCTCAGCCGCGCTTCCTGCAGTGCTGGCTACCGGCATTAGCAGCGGCGTTTTCAACTCCCAGAATTTGCTGGAAGTGGTTCCCCTGTTCACCACTCTTGCCAAGCGGGGCCACGACCCTGGGGAAATTGCATTCCACCTCCGCAACGGGCTGGAGAAAAAGGTGATTGCGAGCGACTACGATCTCTGGATGCTAGTAGCGCATGCGGTCAGGGAGGCGAAGGCGAACCCCCGCGAGCTCGTGACTCATGCTCTCGAGGCCAATGAGCAGATTAAGGACATGGACAAGACCATCCGTTTCCAGGTGCACATCCTGCACAAGGAGGGCCACTTCCCCACCTCCAAGCGCGTGCTCGAGCACTGGCGCAAGCCCTGATTTTCTTTTTATACCGGTGTGTGTTGTTACCTGCATGCGCCTTTCCGCCATTCTGTTCCCGTTACTCCTTTTCTCAGCCTTTGCGCTGGCGGTTAACCTGCCTGCCAGGCCCACGAGCTACGTGAGTGATTTCGCCAACATTCTCCAGCCGCAGGAGCGCGCCTACTTGGAAACGCTCTGCACGGAGCTCGAGCACAACACTACTGCCGAACTTGCGATTGTGACGGTTTCCTCGCTGGAGGGAATGGAAATCTCCCAGTATTCAATTGAGCTCGCGGACGCGTGGAAAGTGGGGAAGAAGGACAAGGACAATGGCGTGATCATTCTGCTCGCGCCAAATGAGCGCGAAGTGCGCATCGAGGTGGGCTATGGTTTGGAAGGCGCCCTGCCAGATGTGCGCGCCTCCCGAATAATCCGCGAGCAAATGGCGCCGTTCTTCAAGGACAATCAGTGGTTCGACGGGCTCAAAGCCGGCGCTGAAGCCATTGCGGTAATAGTCCGGGCCGAGGCTCCGGAAGGAACCGCACCGCCAAGTGAGATGGATTCCGAGGGCCTGCTGATTTTCACAATCTTCTGGCTCGTGCTGTGCACCCTCTTCTTTGTCATTCTCTACTCGGTGACTGCCAAGCTCCAGCCGGCCTTCAAGTGGCGCAACACGCTCAAGTACACGTACGCGGGAGCGGCAGTGCTGGCGCTCGCCTTCGCTTTCCTCGGTTCATTCGTGGCCATTTTCTTCGCCCTGGCCGCCTTCTTCCACATTTTTGCTCTTGCCTCGGCTTTCCCCAAGCAGCCCGGCAAGTTCGGCGGGGGCGGCTTTATTGGCGGTGGAAGATTCGGGGGCGGCGGCTTTAGCAGTGGCGGAGGATTTGGAGGGTTCGGCGGAGGCTCGTTTGGAGGCGGTGGAGCTTCTGGGAGATTTTAAAAGCGTGGAATGTTGAATTTGTGGGGTGAAGTGAAATGGTTAGCAAGATTCCTGCGCCCTCGTGGCTGCAGCAGAACATGAAACTCATAGTCCTCGGTGGCATCATTGTGGTGCTCGCCCTCGGCGTGGTTGGAATGTACAACGCGTTCGTGGGCATGAACGAGGATGTGACCAAGCAGTGGCAGAACGTGGAAGTGCAGTACCAGCGCCGCGTGGACCTGGTACCCAACCTCGTTTCAACTGTTTCGAGCTACGCGCGCCTCGAGGCTTCGGTGCTGCAGAACATCACTGCCATGAGGAGCCAGTGGGCCAGTGCACGCGCGAGCGGGGACCAGGCGTCCGCGCTCCAGGCGGCGCAGGGCCTCGACGGTGCCATCTCCCGCCTCTTGCTGGTGGCTGAAAACTACCCCGAGCTGAAGTCCGGTGCGCTCTACCAGGATTTGATGGCGCAGCTGGAAGGCACGGAAAACCGCATCTCCGTGGAGCGCGAGCGCTTCAACGAGAAGGTTCGGACCTACAATGTGGCGGTGAAGTCATTCCCCGGAATGTTCTTCGCCGGCATGTTCGGATTCAAGGAGCGCGGCTTCTTCGAGGCTGCCCCCGGATCCGAAATCGCTCCGCAGGTTGGAACCGCGACAACGCTGCCTTGAGTTAGGCACCAACCCTTTGCTTCGGCGCCTTACGCGCCTCACAAAGCGTTGACGGAAAAGTTAGGCGCTGCTAGGGGTCGAGGGGCACGAGCTTTCGCGCGGAGCCTGAAGTGGCGCAGCGCCTAAAGCGCTGCGACTGTCATCGCGCGAAAAGCGCGATGCCACAGAGGCGAGCACGGAAGCGACGTCCCTCGAAAGTTAGGCACTACATTTTCCCCGCCGGCCAACCGGCGGTGGTTTAAAACACGGTCAGCGTAAGCTCGTTTGGTGGGTTTGGATTTGATTCGTGCCGTGCTATTTGATGTTGATGGGGTGCTCCTGGAGAGCGATGAGGCGCTAGTGCAGGCCTTCACGCGCACGCTGATGAAATTCGGCTTCCGAAAGCCCACTCCGCAGGAGGTGCTGCGCCACTCGGGGCTCACTGGTGGGCAATGGCTCCGTGCGCTCATTCCCAAGCACTCCCACAAACGCGCGGATGAGATGCACCCTTACTTGGCAAGGCTCTACGCTACCCGCTACCTGCCCCAAATGGCCCGCGTGATGCCCGGAGCAGATGAGGCGATTTTCGAACTCCGCAGAAAAGGAGTGAAAACTGCGGTTATTACGAACATGTGGCGTTGGGTTGTTGATTCCGTTTTCCGCAGGTTTGGTTTGGAAAAGGGCTTTGACACTATTGTGGCGAGCGATGAGCTGCCGGTGAGCAAGCCCGGTGGCCTTCCCCTGCGCGTGGCTCTTCAGCAATTGGGTGTGCATGCGGAGGACGCGCTCTTCATTGGCGATACTGAAACCGATGTGCGCGCAGGCCGGCACGCAGGAGTGCGCGTGGTGTTGCTGAACCACTCCCGCAACCGGAATGTGCGGGGCGCGTGGAGGCGGATTGACTCCATGGCTGAGCTTCCGTCTATTGTGGAGCGTGGTTGAGTGATTCCGCGAAAGGCGTTCTGGGAAGGCCGCCTCGCACTTGGTTTAGTCTCCCTTCCAGTCCGACTCTACCCTGCTGCTGAATCCAAGCAAGTGCGCTTCCATTTCCTGCACCACAAGTGCCTGACTCCCCTCGAGTACGAGCGTTATTGCCCCCACTGCAGGATTGACGTGCGCTGGGAGGAAGTGGCGCGGGGTTTTGAATTTGAAAAGGGAAAATTCGTGCCCTTGAGTGCGGAGGACTTTGCCCGCCTGCCCCTGAAAACCGCGCGCACAATTGAAATTCTCTCCTTTGTGGATGCTCGGGAGGTTGACTCACTATTTTTCGAGAAGAGCTACTGGGTAGTCCCTCACTCTGCGGGTTTGGAAGCCTACCGGCTCCTCGCTGAAGCGCTGACGAGGCTTGGGAAGTTTGCTCTGGCCAAAGTAGTGATCCGGCACAAGGAGCATTTGGCCCTACTCCGGCCGCTCGAGGGTGCGCTGGTGCTCGTAACCCTTCATTACTCTGATGAAATTCACAAGCCCTCCGAATTTCCCGAACTGCGGAAGGAAGCGAAGCCCTCTCCGGAGGAGCTGGAGCTGGCACTCGAATTACTCCGCAGTCTCTCCTCGTCCTTTTCCCCCGAGCACCACCATGACGAATACCGGCGGAAGCTGTTGGAACTCCTGAAAGCCAAAGCCGAGGGCCGCGAACTGCTTCCGCTCGTGCAGGAGAAACTAAAACAGCCACTAGAGCTTGTGGAAGCCTTGCGCGCGAGCCTGCTGCTAGCGAAAAGAAAACACAGGAAAAAATAGTTTTTAGTTGAGCTTGAGGAAAATCTCGCCGAACGTCTCATCCTGCCACGCGTGCATCTTCTCACTCTGCGCCAGGTGCAGGACCGGAATCAGGCAGTAAATCATCGCATCCACCCGGGTCCATTCCTGCGCAGGTTGCACTATAGGGCTTTCACCGGCAGCGACCTCTTCCCCGCTGGTGGTGACTGCAGTCTGCTGTACCGTAGTCAGGCGAGGCGCGCGGGGCTCCCGGAGCGCGCGCTCAACCAGGGAACTGAACAGCACCACGTTTTCCGAGTCCTTGAGTTCCCCTGCCAGGTGAAGCACGCGCTGCATGCGCTCCTCCAAACTCTCTGCAGGCAGTTCTATTGAAAGCGCGCGGGGGGCGGCAGCGTTCATGAGCTTGCGCGGACCCTGCTTGATCACTCTATCCAATGCGCTCAGGAGCTCGTTTAGCGTCACCCTCCTCGTGCGGGGCCTGTTGGGCCTGTAAACCAGTTCCGGAATGTCCGCGCTCAACAGGAGCGGAGTCTCCTCCACAGTAGCGTCGTAATCCGTTTCCTCGAGCTTGAGCGCCTGGGCTTTGAAGTAGAGCAGAATGGCGCTGGCGAGAATCACATTTGCGGGCATGCGGAGGTCGAAGGACTGCAGTTCCCTCACTTTGAGCAAATAAGCGTCAGCGAGTTTTGAAATGTCAATGTCCCAGGGGTCCATCTGCTGGGTGCTCACGAGCTCTACTAGGAACTCCCTCCACGTAGGCTGTGCGACGAGTTGTACAAGGTCCATTGGCAACTGGGACCACTCTCTTTTTTGCGGAAAACCCTCCGCCTCCACAGGAGGCAGAGCGGTGGGTAACTGCTCCTAAGCCTCGGAACGCTCTTAAATGTTTCCCCCCTCCGGCGGCTGCCACCCCTATTGTTATTAAACCGCTGCGGGGTAACGCGTGCAGGTGCACTTGAGTGATTCGAATCAAAACAGGGGTTACTGGACTCGACGAGCTTATCGAGGGCGGTTTCCCCGCAGGCTCCTCGGTTTTGCTGGCTGGCGGGCCCGGCTGTGGCAAGTCCATCTTCTGCCTGGAATACCTTTACCGCGGGGCCAAGGATTTCGGCGAGCCGGGTGCGTACATAACTCTGGAGGAGGGGCCGCACACGCTCTGGTGGAACATGCAGCGGTTCAAGTGGGAGCTCCTTCCCCTGGAAAAGGACAATCTGCTCAAGATCTACAAGTTCGAGCCCTCCCTTGACATGAAGAACGACATCGACGGACAGATTGGGAAGATTGTGGACAAGGCGCGCGAGCTGAAGGCCAAGCGCCTGGTGGTGGACTCCCTCACTGCTTTTTCCTTCTGGATCGAGGAGCCGGCCAAGCTCCGTTACGCGATGTACACGCTGCTCGAGGAGCTGCGCAAGCTCGACATCACTACTGTTCTTACTGTTGAAACAACCGGCGGCAAGAACGAGTTCTCCCGCTTCGGGGTCGAGGAATTCCTGGCTGACGCGGTGCTCGCGCTCTATTTCATCCCGCCCCACCGTGCGTTCTTCATACGCAAAATGAGGGGCACCAAGCACTCGAACAAGGTCCACCCGATCACGATTGACGACGAAGGGCTCCGCGTGAACCCGGGAGAAGAGATTCTCTGGGAGGCGCTGGGCTAACACTTGGAGGTGCTTTCAGTGAAGTACATCTTTGCTCTAGCTGTTTTGTTCGCTTCCCTGCTTTTGCTCGGCTGCACTAATGGCGGGCCCGCTGCAACTGCCACGCCGACGATTACTAGCGGCACGCCTACAATTATCAGTGGTACTCCAACAGTCGCCGGTGGCACGCCTACAATCACCAGTGGCACGCCCACGGTTCAAGGCGGAGTAAGCGGCCTGCCCACTAGTGTGGAAGCAGCAATGGCCCTTGGCCTGCCCTACGAGTGCCAGATTACGGTTACTGATAAAACGAGCGGCGAGTCCATGAGCGGCACCCTCTGGGTGAAGAGCCAGGACTACCGCTGGGACTACACTGCCCAAGGCCAGGTGGCGACTATGGTGAAGCGCGGAAACGACGTGTACATGCAAATGCCCCAGCAGGAGGGTGTGCCGAAAACTTTCGATTGGATCAAGTACACGATTCCGCCCGAAGCCACAGCAGAGCCCGAAACTGCGGACGTTAGTTCGAGCATGGACACGGTTGAGAGTGCGACCAACATCCAGTGCGCGCCTGCGGTTTTCGGCGACGAGAAGTTCGCCACTCCAGGTGTAGTGCAGGACATGGCTGAACTCATTTCAGGCATGCTGAATCAGACTGGCGGGGCTTTCCCCACTCCTGAAGGGGACTAGGCTTTCCAGTAGAGTGAGGACTCGAGCCGGGCCTCCTCTTCCTTGCTCACGCGAGCCTTGAGCACGCCCTCCACCACGCTCTCCTCGCCCAGTTCCATGAATGGCCACACGCGCGAGCGTCCGAACACGCGGGTGTGCATGCCCATTTTAGTTTCAAAACCAACAATGGCATACCTTTCCACGCGCGCGTGGTCTCCAACAGTTGAGTAACCGTCAATCAGGCAGTCTTCCAAATGCGCGCCTGCTCCGATTTTCGTGTGTTCGAATACTATGCTGCCCGAAACCATGGCCCGTGCTCCCACCTCTGCATGGTGCAGGAGGTGCGTGTACGGCCCGACTACTGCGTCCCTTCCAACAATGCAGCCCTCTTCGAGAATCACGGGGCCCTTGATTACCGCGCCCTCGTGGATTTCCACGTCCTTTCCAATCACGAGCTCCTTCCCCGCGAGCAGCGCCTTTCCGTGCTTGCTGCTCTGGATTTGGGGCACGACGTAGTTCATGGCCAGCTTGTTCAGTTCGATGTAAGTCTCGCTAGTGTTCGCATCGCCCCACACTCCCTGAAATGGCAACCCATACATAGGCAGCTCCTTGATGTGGTGCTTGAACAAATCCCCGAGCTTGTCCGGCTTTTCCCCGGCCTTCCTCTTGGCTTCCACATACTTGGGAAGGTAGGCTGTGAGGAACTCCTCGCTGCAGCAGTAGTAAGCAGTACTCGCGAGCTTGGAAATCGCCTCTTCCACTCTCGGTTTCTCCTGGAACTGCGTGATTCTGCCCTTCGCATCAAGAGCGGCCACGCCGTACTGCTCCACCAATGATTTGTTGGCCAGGTCATAGAACGCAATTGCCGCAGCAGCTTTGTTCTTCTCCCGCAGTTTCACGAGCTCGCCAAAGTGGAGCCCGTAGGAGAAATTGTCGCTGCCGGTTATGAGGCCCTTTTTGGGCGGGCCGTACTCTTCCACAGCTTCGAGAATAGCGCCAATAGCCCCCAGCTTTTCCTCTTCCTTCCGGTGGACCTCGTAATGGTAAGTGAGTTTGAGCCCGGCCGAGCTCCCGTCCCCGAAGCACTGTTCGACCTTCTTCTGGGCCTCGTTGAGCGAGATGACCACTTCCTTCGCTCCCGCCTCCTTCAGGCGCTCGAACAGGTGCGCGAGCGCGGGCTTGCCTGCAATGGGCACGAGGCTCTTCGGAGTCCGCAAGGTCAATGGCTGGAGCCGTGTAGCATAACCGCCCACCAACACTAGTGCATCCATCGTTCCCACCCCAATAGGTTAGTAGAGACCTAACCTATTCCCGGGAGTGCGCATTTTTAAAACCTCCCTTTGCATTATTCTCACATGGAACCGAACCTCAATTCGCTCTTCCGCGCCTATGACATACGGGGGGTCTACGGCAAGGACTTCGACGACCAGTTTGCCCGGGACTTCGGCCGCTCCTTTGTCACATGGCTCTCCCGGAGCAAAAAGGCAGCCCGGCCCGAGCTTTTCGTGGGGCAGGACGTGAGGCCCAGCTCCCCGCCCCTCACGCGCTCGCTCATTCAGGGGCTAATGGAGAGCGGTGCCCGCGTTACTGATGCGGGCATGGTGCCTACTCCTGTTCTCTACTACTTAGTTTGGCGCTACCACAAAACCGGAGGGGTGGAAGTAACCGCCTCCCACAACCCTGCTGAGTACAATGGCCTCAAGCCCGCCTGGAACGGCATTGTGCTGAGCAAGGAAGAACAACAGCAGGTGCGCAAGATTCTCGAGAAGCGCTCTTTCAAGTCTGGAAAAGGTTCGTTGAGAAAGAGGAAGTTCGAGGGAGAGTTCCTCCGCCACGCGACCAAGGGACTGAAGCCCGGCCGGCCTCTCAAAGTGGTAGTGGACTCCGGCAATGGCGCCTGTGGGCCCCTTGCTTTGAAGATGCTGGAGAAGCTAGGGTGCAAGGCCATTCCCCTCCACTGCGATCCGATTCCCGGCTTCCCAAATCACCAGCCGGACCCGTTGAAAGCGGAGAACGTGGCAGACCTGCGGAAGAAAGTGGTTTCCACACACGCGGATTTGGGAATAGGCTTTGACGGGGATGGCGACCGCGTGGCCTTCATTGACGAGAAGGGCGGAGCCCTGAGCTCGGACGAGTCCCTTGTTTTGTTCATGCGTGATTTGGCCGGAGGCTCGCGCTTCCGCAAGCCCTACCGCGTGTACTACAACATTCTCATGTCAAACGCAGTTCCCGAGGAGGCGCGCAAACTGGGTGCCAAACCTGTGCTGATGCCGGTTGGCCACACCTATTTGCAGGGAGCGATGTTCGGCCGCAACAGTTTAGTGGCTGGAGAGGCGAGCGGCCACTTCTTCTTCAAGGCCAATGGCGGGTACGATGACGCGTTCCATGCAGCAGCCCGTTTCATTCACTATGTGGCCTCGCAGAACTCCCCGGTTTCCGAAATCCGGCGCTCCATCCCCCGCTACTACGCAACTCCCGCCTCCTACATCAACTGCCCGGATGAGAAGAAGTTCAAAGTAGTTGAGTCAATCAAGCACTCGCTCGGCAAGAGCTACAACACCATTACCATTGACGGCGTGCGCGTGGAACTCATGCGCTCGTGGGGTTTGCTCCGGCCCTCGAACACCAACCCCCAGCTGAGCTTCCGCTTCGAGGGAGAAACACTGGAAGATTTGCGCGCGGTTTATTCTCTATTCAACCGCGAGCTGATCAAATACAAGCTCTCGCTCCCCAAATTGGAAACAATTGTAGTTCCGCCCCTGCAGTGAACTAGCGCTTGGCAGCAGGCAAAAGCAAAATGCCCAGGCTACTCGAGAAGGCTATAGTCACGAGCCTTGCGAGCACTACTCCCGCCAGCACTTGCGGTGCAGCGAAACCAAGTGGCGCGAGGAAGAAGAGGAATGCCGCTTCTGTCGAGCCCAACCCGCCGGGTAGGAGGGAGGCGATTCCCAGCAGCACTGAGGCGCTGAATGCAGAGGCGAGGAGAAGATAGTCCACTCCAACTCCCACGCTGGCAAAGGCAGCCCACACTGCGATGAAATCCAGGCTCCAAATTACTATGGTTCCAAGAGCCACGCCAACCAGAGTCAAGCCCGAGAACTTGTGGGTTTCAAGCCCCCGCAGGAATGCGAGGAATCTGAATTCGGCAAGCCAGGCAGTGAGCGCCTGCAAATGGTAGTGCAGAACATAAGTTGAGAAAAAGAGCGCGAGCAGGGCGAACACTACGAGCCCTTCACTATCTCCGCCTACTCCAAGCACCACTCCGAGCGAGAGCACTGCGAGCAAAACCAAATCGAACAATCGCTCCCATACCACTGAGAGTAGTGCGAACGAGTAGCGGAAATTGAACCTCTTGAGGAAAACGATTTTGAACGGCTCCGCCACCTTGCCCGGAGTGAAGTTGCTAATGGCAATTCCAGCGAGCTGTATGGGTATGAGCTCCCAGAAGTTCACCTTCTTCTTCTCATCCAGGAGCACTTTCCACCTGAACACGCGCGCCAGGCTTGCAGCGAGAGAGGCTGCTAGCGCGAATAGGAGCCACTCTATTTTGGCCTGCGCGAGCACTTTCGAGAGCTCCTGCAGATTCACCTGCGAGAAAAGATAGAAGAGCAAAAAGAGGGAAATGAGCGCCAGCAGCGCTTTCACCCCCCGTTTCTTGGCGTGGTGCACGGCTCCCGGCGCCTCGGCGGTCTCCTTCTCGAGCTCCGCAAGAGCGCCCGTCTTCCTGCTGGACTTTCTCTTGGCTTTCTTCATGCTGGGCTCACGCGGGCAACGCTTTTAATCTCTCTCCCCGCTTGAGCCTCTCTATGTTCACGGTAATCATTCCCGCTTACAACGAGGCCCGCCGCATCCAGCCCACGCTTGAGCAACTCACAAAAGAATTGGACTCGCGCAAGCTCGACTACCAGATTCTGGTGGTGGAGGAATCGAGCGACGAGACTCCCCAAATAGTTCAGCGCTTCGGCCAAAAGAACCCCCGCGTGCGCAATGCGCACTTCACTACTCGATTGGGCAAAGGAGGGGGCTTGGTGGAAGGGCTCAAGCTCGCGGCCGGGGATGCCATTACTTACGATGCGGATGCGGCCACTCCTGCAAGCGAGATTCCCAAGCTGCTCTCCGCGCTCCAGCAGAACGACCTTGCAATCGGCTCGCGCTATCTGCCCGGCTCGCACACAGTTGGCGTTACCGGCTTCCGCAAAATCGCCTCCCGTTTGTTCAACCTCCTGGTGCGTTTGCTCTTTTTCCTCCCCTTTGTAGACACTCAGTGCGGTTTCAAAGCAGTGAAAGCGAGTGCGATTCCAAAACTGCTGGCCAAGCCTTTCCACTCCCGTGGTTTCGAGTGGGACATCGAGCTCCTCGCTCGCGCCAAGCAGTTGGGCCTGCGTGTGGCAGAAGTTCCGGTGGAGTGGCACCACGTGGAGGGCGGGACTGTGGAAGGGGGCAGCACGCTCAAGACCGGTTGGAAGATGTTCAAGGGCCTGCTGAAGCTGCGTGCTGCGCTCTAGTTGCAGTTTCCGTCAACGCTTTCGAGCGAGTCGAACGAGCGAAGCGAGTGAGCGAGCGAAGAAAGGGTTGAGTGCAGGGGGTGGGATTCGAACCCACGTAGCCGCTAGGGCACGGGATTTCTTATCCCGTCAACCGGGCCTTAAGTCAGGCGGCCCCTTTTCGGGGTCGTGTGAGTGTTTTCGCGAAAAAGGGCTCCCGCCCTTTTAGCCGCTCAGGCACCCCTGCAAGAAAATGGGAAGCTGCGCTAGTGCTTTAAGCTTGCGGAAAACGCCGCAGAAAGCTACTTTCCTTTCGCTTCCTTGCGGCGCGGCCGCTTGGGCCGTAAGAACGTTGAGAAGCACTTGCGGCAGCGCTCCACTCCGCGGGCATTGCGCGCCTTGCACCGGCGGCATATCCACGTCTGGAGGAGCTCCTTGTCTGCTATCGGGAACTTACCCATGTATACTGCACCCTAGCATTCGTTGAACTAACTGTGGTGGGTATGCTTTTTATGCCTTCGGGAGGGCGGAAGAAAAGCCGGAAATCTCGCCTAAACGTACGTTTGGCAGCTTGCGGAGGCGTTTTCATTTGGGGGTTTACGCCTATTCGCTAGCGACGGGTTGCGAAACGAGGGACGTTTACGAAGTAGTAGCCGTTTCATGGCTGAAGCGCGTCCCAGTTCGGAGGAATTGCCGCTTACTGCTGACTTGTGTGAAGTGCTTGGCGCGCACGCTGGCGATGGCTTTACTAATGTCTATTCGTGGGGAGGTCGACCTCTTTACGAAGTGCAGTTTTCAGGCCATGCCCGGCACGACTACGAATATTACAACAAATTTCTACAACCAACCGTCCGCC
>Ga0315294_10000506_pt1 | contig 42125 bp, 34 predicted proteins | sample YL17G13_40_MG_FD_203626 | JGI IMG/M metagenome (GOLD analysis project Ga0315294, IMG submission 203626) | Sediment microbial communities from Yellowstone Lake, YNP, Wyoming, USA - YL17G13_40 | ecosystem: Environmental > Aquatic > Freshwater > Lake > Sediment | place: USA: Wyoming | collected... | reverse complement strand
ATTGCACCGATTGTATCCCAATTATTGCCCTGAGTTTTCCCAGTTAATCTCGGAAGAAAGTCTTTTCCAATATGCGCTGCGGCTTTTCTAGCCTTATCTGCTCCGCTCTCATTAAACTCATCCACACTTCGAAACACTAGAAAATCGAAAACACTTTCGTAAATTCCCGCGCTCTTCAATTCATCAATGTAAAGTCCCAGCTCCTTATCATCCATTTCGCCTTTCTCAACAGATTCCACGATTCCCTGAAGGGTTTGCGCAAACGCACTAACCTCAACTTTTTTGAAACCTATTCTCTCCTGCGCGTTCCTCCTTAAGTGTTCAATCGCCCCTTCCATTTCCTTTTCGATTCCTTTTCTCATTTTTCCCACTTCACGCAGCGCGCCTCTGGGCGCGCAAACTATTTTTATCATCGGCCTTCCTCATTCCAATTCTGCTTCTTGCCCTAAGACTCCTCATTTCACCTTCTGCCGTCAGGGTTCTTCGCACTTGGGAAACAATATTTGAAGAGATTGCATCAGCGCAGGTCCAATCCTTTCCTGCTTTCAATTCGTTGACAATCCTTTGAAGATTCATTTCAATTATTGAATCAAGTTCCTCAACTGCTTTCCTCATTCTTGCGATGGATTCTTCGGATAATTCAACTTCTGGGAAAAGCTTGAGAAGGCAGAGGAAAGCGAGAGTGTCCCTGAATTCCCGCCTATCTTCATCACTTTCAGCCATTCCGAAAATCATTTCAGAGAAAGAACGGATCACGCCGGTTCTTTCCCCAAGTTTTCTCATGGAAATGTTCCAATAATCCATTATTTTTCTGTTTTTCTCCATTTTCTGTAGAAAATAATCATCTGGAAGCCTTTCACGGAGAAATTTGAGGAAACTCCCCAATACGGGCTTCAAGTATTCGTCAAGCAAATCGATGAAAGATTCTGACCAGAGACTTTTCATTCTTCTCAGAATTCTGCGGACTGTTCCATAATCGTTTTTGGCAATTTTTTTCAGGGCTATTAATGCAGCTGCTTGAATTTCTGTTAGCGCAGGATCTTCCCATCCATTTTTCCCCTCAGTTGTCGCATAAAAAATACACTTCACAATTTCTCCGCCTTCCCCGACTTCACCTATTTCTCCCAGTATTTTAACCGCGCTAATGGCCGACTCATCATTTCCCAGTGCGGATTCCATCAGTTGGGGAAGAAATACTTTTCCGATTCTCGCTGCTGCTCTTCTTGCTTTTGCAGAGAAATCGTCTTCACGAGGATAACCTTTACTCCAGATTCTCAGGCAATCGAAAACCGAATTATATGCTCCGGCCTTTTTTAATTCCTCAATGTAAATATCCAAATCCCCTTCTTCCCATTCTTCCTTGTCAACCAGATTGACTAAATATTGCAAGGTTGTTGCAAATGCTTCTATTTCCATCCACCTGAATTTTACTCCTTTTTGCTTATTCCTCCTCAATTGCTCAAATGCTTCATCCAAATCTTCTCTCATTCCCATAAAATCACGACGTACGTAAGTAAGTACCTTTTCTGGACGCGAAACTTATTATATACACTTTCGCTTATGCTACCCTTTCTCTTCTCATTACTTGGCGGGCAATGACTCTCCTTGGATATCGGAGTAAGGCCCTTTGCCTTCCCTCCCTTCTTGTTTCCTTGAAAATCTCCCTGTCAACATCGAGGATTAATTCTGAAGCTTTAGTGAATAATGCGAATTCCCTCTCTCCTATTGGATTTGCATTTATGTCCCTGATCATCCTCTTCAGCCTATCAGGGAATAAAAGCATTTTTCTTGCCTTCAGGATGATTGGATGCGCTTCAGGATATCTTCCCTGCTTCACGATCATCAGGGAAACTGCTCGTAAAACCGCATTAAGCTTTTCCTCTTCCCCTTCTCCGTCCAATGAGGCTAGAATTTCCCTTGCAATGGGATTCTCAGTTGATTCGAGCCTGTCGAGCCTTCTCAATGCTTCCCAGCATTCCAATTCAAGCCCTGCGTTTCTTATCAGGAGTCCTACAAGCAAGCGTGCATCATTTTCCCCATCTATTCCCCTTCTTGAATTCCGTATCGCGCGCCTTCCCCCTCTTGTTGCAACAGGGGCAAAAAAGGGTTTCGAAAAAAGGGATTTATGCAACGTGTATGAAGCCTGCTTTTCTGCTTGGCTGAAAAATCCATCATCCATCATTCCAAGCCTGTGAAGGATGGAAAAGAAGCGCGTTCCCTCCACAATATCATTGAAGGTGGCGAGCATTGCATCCTGCAAAGCCTGATCGGAAAAACTACTTTTTCTTGCTGCCAATGCAAATATTGCTCTCATCCCGTGCCTTGAAAGAAGTGCTTCTTCAGCAGCAAAGCGCACAACGCGAACCTTGTCGTAAAGCGCCTCTTCAAGCGCATGGAAAGAATCGCCTTCGATGTTCTTCAAAGCTTGTGCTGCGAGACGTCTGGTTTCCCATGTTTCATCCTGCAAAACCCTGCAAAGAGGTTGCCTGGCTATTGGATTCCTCGTATGTTTAAGAGCATCAGCTGCAACTTTCCTCATCACAGGATCCGGATCCTCCAATGCGCAGATGAGCGCCTCCACGAATTTGGTATCATCGTAATCGTTTTCAAATTTTGCCATGTTCTCTGGGGGAACGAGGCTGGATGGGGGATCGCTATCCGTATCCTTGAATCTGCTCAATTCTTCCAATGCTGAATGAAGTATATCAATCGCATTTTCTCTCATTGAGAAATCAACAGAATAGACTCCTTTCACGATTTCAATCATAACCATTAAGGCTTCACGCGTTTCAATGTTTGCAAGAAGAGAAAACGCCTTCTCCTTCGCGCGCGCGTCTCCTCTCTCAAAAACCATCATTAAATATTTAACAATTCTTGGATCCTTCAACGTTCTGAGAGTCACCGAAGCACTGGTCGCAATCACGGACTTCGGATGCATGAGGTTTTCAACCAATTCCTTTATTTCTTCTTCTTCCATTTTTTCACTTCCATTTGGGAACCGTTTCATGCTGCGCGCGTCCTCATTCTCGCTTCTCCGGATCTCATGCTCCTGCGCATGAGACTCCTCTGCCTTCCCTCTCTTCTTGTTTCCTTGAAGATTTCCTTATCAACGTCCAGAATTAATACTGAAACCTGCGCGAACAGGGCGCCTTGTCTATAATCCAGGGGATTTTCATTGATATCCTTGATCATCCTCTTCAGCCTATCAGGGAATAAAAGCATTTTTCTTGCCTTCAGGATGATTGGATGCGCTTCAGGATATCTTCCCTGCTTCACGATCATCAGGGAAACTGCTCGTAAAACCGCATTAAGCTTTTCCTCTTCCCCTTCTCCGTCCAATGAGGCTAGAATTTCCCTTGCAGTGGGATTCTCCACTGATTCGAGCCTGTGAACTCCGAGCCTTCTCAATGCTTCCCAGCATTCCAGTTCGATTCCGGGATATTTCAAAAAGAAATCGACGAGAACGCGCGCAGTGCTCTCAATGTCCATTTTTTCAAACGCCAAATCACTTTCCCGAAACATCGTCAATGCCTCCTTGAATGCCCTATCCCGGAGCATGCCGTCGATCATGCCCATGTTGTGCATAACGTGGAAAAACAACGCAGCTTCCCGCATATTGCTGAAGCCTTGGAGCATCGCATCATGCAATTCACCATCGAAAACCTTTCTTCCTCGATGTATGATTGCGAAGAGCCCTCTCATGTTGTATCTTGCGATGAGGGAGGTATCTACAACTTCGCGCACTGATTCTGATCTGTCGCTCAGGCTTTCTTCGAGCGCATGGAATGTATCCCCTTCGATTCCCTTAAGGGCATTCGCGGCAGCTATTCTGTTGCTCAGATCTGTATCCTGCAGAATCCTGCAAAGGGGTTCTGCAGCAATAGGATTATTCGTTTTATAAAGTGCGCGCACTGCCTGATTCCTTATTGAAGCATCCGGATCGCCCAATGCTGCAACGAGAGCTCTCACGTATGCAGTATCATTGTGTCTTTCCGCATGTTTGTCTATCCTATCCGAAGATACAACGCTTGCAGCAAGGGCTCTGTTCGTTTCATTTACGCCTGCTAATTCCTCCAACATTTTCTCGAGTTTTTCAATAGCTGCCCTTCTTATCGTCTTGCTAACAGGATATTCTCCTTTCACCAATGCGATTATGATCATTCTTGCTTCAAGCGTATTGAACATGCATAAAAGGGAAAAACCCTTCTGTTGCGCCCTTCTCCCCTTCTTAAAAACAATATGAAGGTATTTCAGCATTCTCTCATCTTTCGAATCCCTGAGAGCATCATAAGCCCGATTTGCAGCGGGAGTTGGAATCTGGAAGGGATCTGCGTGAACGTAATCCATGAGGTTTTCAACCAACGTATGAATTTCCTCTTCTTCCATTTTTTCACTTCCATTTGGAAACCGTCAGGCCGCGCGCGCCCTCATTCCCGCTTCCGATCTCCTGCTTCTGAATTCGAGGTTCCTGTGCCTCCCTTCCCTTCTCACATCTCTCTTGGTTTTCCTCAGGATTCTTCCGGCAATATTCCCAATATGCACTTGAAGCGCTTCCATTCTTGAATCTTCTAAATTGGCAAGCACATCGACTGCAAACCTTGCAATGTTGTTCGTGAGAAGGAGTTCTATTCTTGCGCTTTCCGCCAATTCGTAAACCCTTCTATACTCTCCTTGCCTGAGGAATTCAAGAGCGCACAAATCAATGGTGGCCTCAAGCTTGTCGTCCCGGGTTCCGATTTCCAAAGCAAATAAAGCATGGTTGAACCATAATGGCCCAATACTCTCAAGCCTGCCAAGCCTTCTCAAACCTTCCCACATTTCATATTTCAATTCAGGATGGGCATGGAAAAGCTCCACCAATGTCAGTGCCATTTCCCTTTCAGTCATTTCCGTATCCCTTCCAAGAGTCCTGAGATTCGTATCATAATCCACTGCGTCCCTGACTGCGAAATCATCATCCATTTCGGGCATGCTCCTTCGGGATACTTCCACATACATTCTAGAGAATTGGCGCCATATCTTTTCAGGGAAGAGCACTCCAAGTCTTACAAGAACGCCGACTTTCCAGAGCAGTTCGGGGCCCTGATTCAGTTCGAGAAGATTGATTACATGGTATTCTGAATCGCCATAAATGGATCTTGCTTCCATGAAAACTGGAATGGCAAGCAATCCGTAGCGTTTTGAAAGCGCATTCGCGGCTTCGGACATAACGTCGTTCCTTGGATCAGAAAACATTTTTCGGAGGGTCTGCAAAGAATGTCCCCTGTTCATTCCCAAAGCATATGCAACGGCCTTTCTCACCCTTGGAGAAGGGTCTTTTGAAGCATTGCAAAGAGGGGCGCATACGATGCTGTCTGAAGTATTGGATAATGCTGATGCGGCCGCAAAACGCATCGGTTCGGATCCGGTTTTAAGGGAACCCGCAATCCCCTTGAGGATTTGCGGAATGTCAAGACTGTCATTTGAAGGATCATGGCACTTTAGAATGTTCCCGAGCGATTTTAGCGCTTCAACGCGTATTTCTCTCGTCCAACGACCCTGGGCGAGTGAAAGCAGACCATCCGCGCTTTCCTGTGTGTGAATTCTTCCCAGCTCCGTTAAGGCGGATCTTGCATCCTTGCCTCCTTGCGAAATGAGTGCAACCAGATCATTGATCGTCATTTCGGACAATGGGTTCGTTCTGTTTTTTCCCATTCATTTTCACCCGCGTTTTTCACGCTACTCTCAATCTCCTCGCCCCAGTCAATGCTTGCAGCGCCCCATCCATTTTCCTTCCAATCCAGCTCCTGTGCATCCCTTCCATTCTCATATCTCTCTTGCTTTTCCGCAGGATTTTTTCGGCAAGATTCCCCACCTGCGCTTGGAGCGCTTCCCTTCTTGCTCCTTCTGTATTGGCAAGCACATCGCCTGCAATCCTTGCAATGTTGTTCGTTAGGAGGAGTTCCGTTCTCGCGCTTTCAGCCAATTCGTAAACCCTTTCATATTCTCCTTGTTTGAGGAATTCAAGAACGCACAAATCAACTATTGCAGAGAGCCTTTCATCATCACTACCTCCCTTCATTGCTGAAAGCGCTTTATTGAATGAAACATTTATCACGGAATCGAACCTCTTGAATCCGCTTTCTATTCCGCATTCAGCCTCTGTTTCTTCAAGCCTTCTCAAACCCTCCCACCCATCGTATCTTATTTCGGGAAAGCTGAATGAGAATTCGATCAAGAGCCTTGCCTTCTCTTCGCTGCTTCTTTTCCTGAACACTGCCGAAGGTTCGAGATTCGAGAAGATCAGCCCCTTTGTCAGATCCAGCTTCATTGTTTCCTCATCCATGAATATTCCGAATTCACCAAAAACAGCAAGAACTTCAAAAAGCCGGGAATTTCTAGCCTTGTATCTTACGAGAATCTCATGCACGTGGTCTTCGATTGCTTCTATGCCCCTGCTTGCTTTCATGACATATGGAAGGGCGCGTAACCCGTAATTCTCCACAAGCGCATATGAAACCTTGATTCGCACGACGATGTTGGAATCCCTCAAGGCGGCAACAAGAGGGTGGAATGAATTCCCTTTGATGTGGCGCAATCTTGCTGCTGCGGCTTGCCTCACAGCATCGTTCCTGTCTTTCAATGCATCGCATAAAGCAGGGCAGGCGATTGGATTCGTTGTTTCCTCAAGGGCATTGCAGGCATCGATCCTTATGTCAGACTCTGGATCCTGCAAGGCGCGGATAAAAATCCTGACAAATGTCGTGTCGTCAAACTTGTCCAGCTCAATCGCATCACCGCTGGATTCCGGATCTTGAGATATCCTCTGCATCTCTCTGGAGGTATTTTTTGCTAGAATAAGCAAGTTTTTTAGAGCAGTGAGGGCCTTTTTTCTCACTTCAATGCATTCGGGCTTCAATATTTCTAGGGAGTGGATGATTGTCGCAAGCGCTTCGTTATTTGGAAGCATGTCCGCCAATACATTAATCGCAAGATCATTTCCCGCTTCCAATGCCCTGCGCAAATGCTTTATTGCATTTGGATCCTTGGCTCTGCATAAGGTCTCTTCTGCAGTCTTGCGCTCAGTTTCGTCTTCGCTTGCCAATTCCATGACAAGCTCTTCAATTTTTTTTTCACTTAAACTGCTCATGCTACTTCCCTCAATACACTTTGAGTTCTTTCCAATGATTTAGGTGGAGAATTCAAGCCTCGTTTCCCAAAAGCGCTCCTTGCCCTGCTTCTTATTTCCTGCATTTCCCCCATTCTTGAGCGCACTGAATTAATTACGTTCCCAACGATCGAGAGCAGATCGATTTCACTAAGGTTTGGATTCGCTGAAAAATCATTCTGGATTCTCCCCATGTTTTCTTGTGAGTCAAGGAAGGATTCCAATTCTTCGAGAAATCTTCCTGACTTTTCATGCGCCTTCTCTCCTTCTGAAATAAGATAGAGCGCGAGTGTGATTTCGAGAACCAATTCTTTTGGAAGTTCTTCTCCGGATTCGTGGATTCGGAGCGCATCGTCGCATGCATTTTGCAGAAGGTTGGGGAGCCTTCCTACGTTTGCAAATGCCTGCACTGCCCAGAGTTTTGGCTTGGAGAATTTGCTCCATCTCATGAATTTTATTAGGATTTCGTCATCCTGCTCTGGAGTCCTTTCCCTCAAAACCTCTTTTACTACTTGCCGGATTTGGATTCGCCTTGTTTCGATTTTTCTAAACGCAGAACCGAACAACAAATCAAATCTTGTTTCGGGGATAATTCTCCTCATTGCCAGAATATACAATGGAAGCAGATAATCTGCAAGGTTTTCTTCGGTTTCTTCTAGGATCACTGCCATGGCTTTTGCAAGTGCTTGTGTAAATCCTGTGGGGGGATCAGAATCAAGAAACATATCTGCGCCATAGAATGCAAGAAATGGGATGGCATGGACAAATTCCATTGTTCCCTTTGGAGATTCCGTGATGCTGCGGATTGAACTTGCCACTGCGAATCCTATGGGAATGTGAGAGGTTGGAAATATCCCGCAGAGAAACTCAAGGGAATCCGGATGCGCGATTCTTCCCAGCGCTTTAATCACATCCATTCTCACCGGGTTGCTTGGATCCGACAACGCTTCATGAAGATGCGGAAGCGCAGTATCATAACTATTCGTTTGGAGGGAGAATACGGCAGCCTGCCTTACTCTTGCACTCCTATCTTTCAATGCGATGCATAAAGGCTCCACTGCAAGTTCTGAATAAAGAGAACCAAGAGCTTCTGCTGTGCACAACCTGACTGCCACATCCGGATCTCTTATGGCTCTGCTTAACGTGGGAATCACGTCTTTTGGAGAAGCACCATCATATTTCACTGCGCTTTTCAACCCATTAACTGCTTCGAGCCTCTCCTGCGCGTTTCCAGTTCGGAATTTTTCAATTCGCATCTGTACAATTTTATTATTCATTTCGTCCCCTCATGCTGCTTTCATCCCGTTCATTCCCGCTTTTTCCGGCGCATTTCTCCTTCCAAACGCTTTCCTCCCCCTTACCCTCCCTTCATCTGTTTTTCCAATTCGTATTTGCACCTGTTGGATTACGTTTTCAACTATGGAAATCAAATCCTCCCTGCTTAAACCCGTATTTGCAGAGAAATCCCTTTTCACTCTTCCCCAGTTTGCTTCATTATCTAGGAAGCTTTCCAATTCGATGTAAAACCTTTCGGACTTCTCCTGCGCTTTCTCTCCTTCGGAAACGAAAAAGAGCGCGAGCGCAGCATCCATGACTACTTCCTTCAAACCTTCTTCATTGGATTTGTGGATCCGGAGAACGTCATCGCACGCTAAACTCAGGAGATTTTCAATCCTTCCTGTATTTGCGAATGCCTGCACTGCCCAGAGTTTTGGCTTCATATAAACGCACCAGAACATGAAACCGAGAAGCAATTCATCTTCCTGTTCGGGTGTTTTTTCAACATCTGGAACGACCGGAATCCTCTCCCCGACATATCTGTCACTTTGGTCGTTTTCCCTTTCAAGAAGAAACACCGCAGTTGAAACCAGATTCCCAAGTTTCCTTTCATCAATCACTCTTCTTTTCGCGAGAACCCATATCGGGGCAAGATAATCGGCAATATCGTATCCGGATTCGCTATTCCTCTTGAAGATTTCAAAAAGCCCTTTTATGGAGGGGGAAGAATCCGTGATTCTCGCCCCATGGAATGCAATGAAGGGAATGTTCTGTTCGCGCCATACGGACGAAAGAGCTTCCATCGCCAGTAGTCCGAAATCGTCATCATCGGTTCTATCCAAAAAATCGCTCAAAGATTCAATTGAATCAGGGGACATCAGTTTTTTCAATGCCCGCATGGAATATTCCTTCACCTTCGCTTCAAAATCTTTCAGCGCTCCAATAAGGGAATCCAGAGCTGACATGCAGGGATACTCGCTCAGCGCGAGGGCTGCCATTATCCTGACTGCCGGAACAGGATCCCTGAGGAGAATGCAAAGGGGTTCTGAAGTTAGTTCTGGAGCATAAAAATTCAAAACTTTTGCAGCCGTCAAACGGACATTCGCATCTGGGTCTCTTGCGGCAAGCGCGAGAGTTGGAAAAGCATCCTCTTTATCGATTGCATCGGTTCCTGCGGAATTTCCCAGCCAGTCGACTGCAGAAGCCCTTTCCTGAGCGTTTCCTGTCCGGAATTGTTGTTTGAAATGTTCCACCGGTGTCTTTTTTCTCATCAATCCACCCCTCCCCTTTAATTTTTAAATATAATTCTAGAATTGGGTTATTATATAGGTAGTGTGCGAACGTGAAGGACAAAGTCCGCTCACAACAAACAACCAAAGGACTATGTCCGCATTTGAGACAGAGCGACCACAGATAGATTTTCTCAAATACAATAAAAATAATTAAAAACCTATCTAACGAAGGAGAGCTCATCTTTTCTCAAGTTCGAACACTTTCTCGCCTTTCGTTTTTGCGGCCATCTCGTTGAGCGCATCAACGGTCTGTGTCATGAACAGCTCGGGATCAGGAGTTTTCTCGATTTTAATCATTGAATCCAATACTTCCGAGGCATTCACACGGATAATGCCGCTTCCTACTGGCTCTCCATCTGGAGACAGTTTGTTTGGCAGCCTGATTCCGATTTCTCCTTCCTTGGAAACCCCCAATTCATCCGCAGTAAGGTAGAGTAGAAGCCTTCCGTGGTTCCCGAGTATGTGATGAATCAGCGCGGAAATCGCCTTGACGTCTTCATAGCCTTCAGAATACGTGGGTGCAAAATCGGAAAGCACAGTGACTACGTATCTTTTGTTGCTCGTGGCAACCTTTTCTTTCAACCTCTTTACAATATCGTCCGTCAACAGCAATATGGGCCTTCCCTCCCCATCCCTCATGAATCCTTCCCCTATTTCAGGGTCAATGTTGCTTATGAGCCTCCAGAGCATGAATCCAATCGCGTGCCCCAAAGGAGTGGAACCGTCCGCCATTGCCGTCTTTACGTGCCTTTCTTCAGTTCTTCTTTTTCCCATTGGCGGAAGAAGCACTTCTATCACGGTACCTTCACTCGTTCCCCTGAAGCCGTGAGCCTCCGCACTTCCCCTTTTGCTTCCCTCAATTCCATCCCTGAGTATTTCAGCTCCCATAAGCGCATTTCTGCTCCATTCACCGCTCATGGAACCTGAGAGGTCAGCCATTGAAATCATCACCAATTCATTTTTCGCTTCCTGCTTGAGCGGGACATAAAGAACCGGCCTTCCTGTTAAGTCCCAGCTCTTTTTCGTAAGCGGCCCAAGTGGTGAACCCCTCCTGTCATTTATGACTGCCGCATTTGATGCTCGTTTAGTGGTCACTCTAGGGACTCCTACAACGTGCACGTCGTCTCCCAAATGATGGGGATTTATGATGATGTTGGAAGCATTCTTTGCATCCTGCATGACGACTCTTCTTCCTCCTGGAAGCGTTTCAGTCCTGAATGGATAATAAACCAAATGTCCGCCTTCTGCAAGAACGGGCGGCGCTTCAGTCTTAATTTCACTTTCTCCCTCACGCTCCCTCTTGTCGTCCACAGTGGCGGTGATTCCGGGATTTATGTCCCCTCTTTCCCCTTTTGGAACGCTTACGTTCCCTCCTTCCCCGCTCCCTTCGCCTTCATCCATCTCTATCCCAGTTTCAGAACCCCCTTCCCCATCCTCCATGTCATCAATTATTATTCCGGAACCACCTGATCTTCCCCGCCCTCTTTTTCCATTGCCCGATGCTCCTTTGCCTTTTGAGAACATCAGTTTTGGGGAGCGGAGCTCTGGAAGGTTTGCAAATCCGTCAAATTCTGACCTTAATAAATCCGCAAGCCTCAATGCAGTCGTGAGGGAGTGCCTTGCATCATGGCAGTCGAGCAGGGAGGGTTCTTCTGACTGGAATGCTTCAACAATCCTGTTGAAAGTGCCCGCAAAACTCGCGTAATCCAATAATTCATGAAGGCTTGCAGCTTCCCTTTCAAACTGCTCGGAATTCACAAAGCTCGCGAGATTTCCATCCATCTCCATCCCCCCAGCAGCCCTTCTTAATTCTCCAGTGAAAGCAGTGCTTGAGAGAGAGCAAAAATCCATATTTCCCTTTGCAGCTTCTTCAACAACGGACATTGCGAATTCCATTCCTTTTTCATGCCCGCATGCTTCAAGGCACGTTCCAAGAATGATTCCTGCAATGGAACGCTCCATATCCCTTAGACTCGCTCTCATGCCCCCCAAAACCATTTCCAATCCTTCATTTGCGTATGCGGGAATTCTTCCGGAGAGTTCAATCGCCTGCCCGTTTATATCCTTTCTGCTTTCAAGGTAGGGCGCCATGTAGCAGTATCCGTGGTAGAATGCGGCAATCACTGAATTCAGCCTTTCCTGGTCGATTACATTCATGAGCCCCTTATCCTCAACAAGCGCTTCAACTGCGGTGGGTTCCCTTTTTTCCTCCTTCTTTTCTTCTAAACCGCTTTTCTGCGCCCATCCGAATAATGCATTGAAATCTTTTTCAGTGAACGTTTCGCCTTCGCTCAAGCGCGCTTTCCTTCCGCCAGCAATTCCCCTTGCAATTCGTTCCCTCTCTTCCTGTTCCCTCCTCTTCGCCCTTTCCGCCCCCACTCTCTCCCTTGCTTCTTCCAAATTGAATTCCCTCACTTTATCGCACACTGCCTTGCACAGCCTTTCACCCCTCTGCTCGAATTCCGAATAAACGGCCTGGGGCCTGTTCATGATTTCAACGAGCGCTGCAGGACCTGCAAAGTCATCATTGTTGACCATTGCAAGAGTCACGTCCCTGCAGTCAAAAGTGCCCTGCAGCAATTCAAATGTTATTCCGTAATCCCTTCCAAGGTATCTGAGGAGCTGAAGTGCGCTGGTTGCATAAACGGGCTGGCCCCTCTCAAGAATCCTCCTGTGCTTTCCCCTGAAATGCTTGTAAACTTCGTAAACCACGTTTTTTCCCAAGCGGACGGGCCTCAATTCCACTCCGAATTTCGCAAGCTCGTCAAGCAGTTCCCTGCTGTACCTGTCGCTTGTGTCTGCGAAAACGCCTTCATCCGTAAGAACTGCGGGAATATCCAGAACGTGACTTCCGGAAACCAAATGCGTGTGCTCGTGAACAAACCCGCAGTGCATGTCAAGGATATTCGCCTCCTGGCCAAATCTTCCGGAAATCACCACTGGATGCGTCAATACGCACACGCCCTTGTCTTGTCCAGTAAGGGAAGGAGAGGTGGAAAAAGTTGAAGAGGGGGCAAGTGCGAGATTTGTGACAAGCGTTTGTTCATTTCTTCCCTCAAAACTATTGTGGTAAGTAGTGCGCGGCCTTACTGTTTCTCCCCACCTGTATGCAGGGCTGAGAACGACTCTTCTTGCAAGCTCTTCAAAAGAAATCCTTCTTGCCATCCCGCGCTCAATAACCTGGGCGTAATCTGCAAGCATTGCCCTTCCGCCTGCAATGCTAATCGGGCATCCTTCTCCAACCCCCCTTATTATTCCCCTATCATTTAACATTTTGATTCTTGAAACTGCTTCTTCATTTGTTAATGAGAAGGGGCTGTACACGTCACCAGCAGACTGAAGGTGCCCTCCGCCCGCAATGTAAGTGACGGGTTCTCTCGGGGAAAGGATGAGCGCATCAGCCAGCTCCAGATTCATCAAATCCCCAAGCGGCGCTTTGATGTAGCGCGCCATCCCTTTTTCAATGTTCTCAACTGCATCGCAAAGCACTTTTATTCCATCCTGATCAGCAAGCTTGTCACCCACTGCAGCAAACATTTCACTGGCATCCCCGCTGTCGAAATCAACAATGCTGCCCCCAAGCTCGAGATATTGCTTCAGGGACCTTGAGACGAGAAGCATTGCATTCTCCAAAATCAAGGACAGCCTGAGAAGCTTTTCAGGATATTTCTGGTATTCGGTTTCAAAATCCGTTTCAAATTCCCCTTCTGATTCCCCGGGATAGCTTTCTTTTGGAAGCACTTCCTTGACAAGCTCTATGAGAGAATTCACCTTTTCCTTCAATTCCCCGTATTTCTCATTATCGTTTGTTGCCAAAAGGGTTTTCAAATGATAGAGGAAAGCAAGGGCTGCAAGAAAATTCGCAATCGCCTGGGAATTGAATGCTAGTGAATAGCGGGAATCAACAAACAGGGGCTCTTCCCATTTCTCTTTTTCTGCAAGCACCCTGTATCTCCTTCCGTTTTCCCTCACTTCATGAACAAGCGGCTCCCTGAACCTTGAGAGCAGAATCATATTGAAGTTGGTGAAGCATTGGAGTATTGCTAAAAGTTCAGGATGGATTTCCGCTTGCTTTGTGCCCCCCTCTTCGGAAGCCAGATAAGCGTCGCTGATGGTTTGGGAAGCTGTCACGGGATAGGTGAAATTCCTGAGCCTCCTGAATATGTCCAGAATTTCTGCTTCATTCAAGCCCACTGCCACGCGCACAACTTCTTCGCCGGAAAGCCTTTCTTCAAAAGAGAGGTACCTCTCAGGCCTCCTGACTGCCTGTTCAAAAATATTTGTCACGAAAAAACCCATGTAAGTGACCATTGCAATCGGGAACTGCCGGAAGAGGTTCAATTCGCTTTCCGGAAGAGGGACTACGGTTGAATAAACGTCCCATAGGAAGCGCCCGGTGCTTTCCACGAATTTCCACTCGTCCACTTCCTGCCCTTCTTCCCTTAATCTTCTGAATAGCCCGCCCATTCTGGGCCTTACCGCCACTTCTGCGGAATAAACGTAATAGACTCCCTGCTCCCTTGCAACGTAAAAAGTTTTTGTTGTTTCTGCTGCTTCTCCCTGAGCTTTGGTAATTTTCTTTTTTGCGGTTATTTCAACTTCCTCCCATTCCCCAAGACGGGTTATCCCATCATCATCAAATTCATATTCCCCTTTCTTGAGATGGCGGATTGCCTCTTCAGGACTCTCTGCAAGAAAATCCGCGCCGCCGGTAAGCATGAGCCTGCAGAATGTCTTGAATCCATACCACGCAGGGCTGGGCACATTGCTCCCTTCATGGGCAGTTTGCTGCTGGGAAGCCGCCTGCTTCTGCTCGCATGCCTCCTGGATTCCCCTGGAAATTGCTTCTGCCCTTTGTGCGATTTTAAGGGGAGTTTTCATTTCCCCGAGTATTGGCTCAGGTTCAGGTTTTCTCATTGCTGCCCGCGCAACAGACTGCATTGCAGGAGAAAGTAATCTCATGCTGCACCTCCCAATATGTGTTTGGCTTGTTTGGCTTTAAACGGAAACGCTGAATGTATTCTGCGCATAAATGCATTTTTTCAAATCTTGCATTTTTGTGCATTGTGCGCACATACTTTTTTGATTTGGCTGATGCGCGTTGCACGCTTGTGGATTCGCAAATATTGCGTGTTATGCATTGCGCACGAATGTTTTTTGTTCTAGGCAAAATACATGCAAACATGTTTGCTTTTTATTCCATTAAACCCGCATCGCCCTACACTGTTCTTTTAAGGTAGGACATTGCATTAATGACCAGGCTTCTTAGCTCAACATCTCCAATCACCCTGAGATACTTTGCCGCCTGATCTTTTCCAAGTGCGCTTTCTCCCAATGCCAAAGTTCCCTGGCTTTGGGATGCAGAAGCAGTGTTCAGCATCTCATTCAGGCCGTTAAGCAGATCATCTGTTCCTGTTCCACCGATAAAATGATCGAATTTTGAGCGGATGTCCCCCATAATTGCATGCGCCTCCCCATGCGTTGTAGTTGGATCAACAAGCCTTCCAAAAACCATGGACACGAGATTCTCCGGAGGCGCAATTAGAAGGTAGCACATCTCCTGCTCAATCACGCTTGAGAGTTCTTTCACAATGCCGGGATCTATTCTGTCATCACTGAGGCCCTCCATCACTTTCCTTGCCAAGGCAGCGAATATCAGCCCGTAAACGTTCATCCAGAACATTTCATCATCTGGAAGACTTTCAAGCGTGGCTCTGTTGCCAGGATCCGTTGCAGCTTCAATTATCCTCCGCCTATCCATTTTTCTTGCAATAATATGCCCATTCAGCTTGCTCTGTTTCTCTTTGAAATGGTTTGAGAGCTTTCCAAAGCAGTCGATGAGCTGGTCAATGCTGAGAATTTCCGAGGAAATTGAACCTGTTTCTTCCACGCTTGCCTGCCCTGCGCCCGCTCTTTTGGATTCTCCCTGCACTCTGCTGATTTCTTCGTTCCATCCCACTACTAAAGATTCCAATTCCGAAACATTGTCTCCTGTAAGAACGTAATCCGTGCCTTCTATTGCATCGAGGATTTTTCCTGCTTCATTGGCGATTCTGAGTGCAGTATTCTGGAAGTTCGCGCCCGACTCAGCGCTTACAAGCATATTGTCCCCAAGTTCATCAATCCCTTCAATCAATCTTGCAGTTTGAATGTGATCGGCTTCTGGAGCGTGCCTAAGAATCTCATCCTTAAGGCGCAGGAGAGCGTTGAAAGCATCATAATACAACTTGCTGCTGTGCAAAACGCCAATGGTTTCCGGAGAAGCTGAGAGCATGATCGGGCTTGTCCTTCTCCTGTAAGCAGGATCCTTCAGCGCCCTCACCCAAATAGGGGAATCAGCCGAAGAAGTTCCGTAATTTGCCGTGCATACAACGCCCACTATCTCCCTATTATTGTAATACATTGATGCTCTTTCCTCATTCGCGGATTCTGTGCCTGAATTCGCCCTCTGCAGTTCATCGAGCATCCATCTTGCAAAAAGCAAAAAGAATTTCGGGAGCACTTCCTTCTGGACGAATCCTTCTCTGGTTGGTTCGATTATCGGGAGTTCGGAAATGGGACTTGCGGAGAAAGTGTGGCTGATTGTTGTTCTTCCGGATGCATTGGCAAGGGCCCTTATTGCCGCTGTTTTTCCGCACCCTGTGGGGCCCACGAGCGCCAATCCCTGGGACTGCTCGGGGAAGAGTGCGATTCCCTGTGCTTTCAAAGGCGAGACTCCAAGCATGCTCGAATGAAGGAAAAATATTCTCAAAATGATTGAATAAATTTCGTTTCCCAGCCTGTTGAATTGGTAGGGATAATCATATTTTTTTCCAACCTCAAGAAAATACAGGAAAGGGGATTCCTTGATTGGAAGAACGACTTCAACTGGTTTTGCCTGTGAAGTTGGGATGTGGAAATTAAACATGGAATCGTGGATTTCAAAAGGAGTTGAAGCAGAAGGCATCATCGTGAGCTTTCCAATGTCCGCGCGGCTGTTGTTCAAGTCTCCAAGCATGTTCGCCTGATTTTCAAGGCTGCTTCCCAAGGAGGCAGTATCCTTTTCTGCAATTGCCGCCAGAATATTCTTCCATCCCCCTATCAGTTCTTCTGCATTTTCGAAATTTCCCTGCAACGCTTCGCTGAAAACAATGTGCATTGTCCAAATCCCTAGTGCTTTGACAACTTCGGGAATCGGAATGCGCCTTTCGCTTTCCCCTATTTCAACCTTCAATGCCGGTTCGCCCTTATAGCGCCCCAAAGCTTCCAGAAGCACCTCCACGTCCTGAGTTCTCCTGCCTATTCTCAAATCCGTGCTCTCGAGCATCCTCGCCCTGAACCTTGTTGTGGTCCCGCATTCGCTGATTTCAAGATTCAGGCCCTCAACCCTGGGGGTGGCGATTATTGGGCTTTGTGCCATTTCATTACCAGAACTCATATTTAAAACCAGTATTATTTTAGTACTAATTATATTTTTAATACTATTCATTAAGAAAAAACATTTGCTTGGCTTTTGACAAAACAAATCATATGCGCATTTGTGAATATCCTGCGCATAATTTGCGCAATGCCATCGCTTCACTGCATTGCGCATGAATTTTTTTGTTTCTTATTTCACTTCCAGTATCATTTATTTTTCTTCTCCAGCGCTTCCACTATTGAAAGAAGCTCCCTGAAATCATGGATTTCAAAATCAGGTTTGCATTCCACTTCCTCCCACTTCCAGATTTCATCTTCCCCGTAGCGCGCGAGAACAGAGCAAATCCCTGCGTCCCTCGCTCCCTTAATGTCCCTTGGGAGCGAATCCCCCACCATCACTGCTTCTTCAGCTTTGCAGCATGCCTTCCTCAGCGCCTCATCAAATGCCTTCTTTGAGGGTTTTGCTTCCCCTGTTTCATCAAAACTCACGATGAAATCGAAGTATTGGTCTATCCCGAGAAGCTTCATCCTCATGAGAGCGCTCTCTTTTGGAGCATCCGTGATTATTCCGAGAACGTAATTTTTTTTCAGTTTCCTGAGCACTTTCTCCACGTTTGGATAAGTGCAATAGAATTTCTCTTTGTTCCTTGCGAATTCCCTTTTCCCTTCCCTGATGATTTCTTCATCAAGAGCTTCCTCTTTCCCGAATATCTTGAAAATCTTCTCTTCATTCCCGAAGAAATCCATGTAGAGGGAGAAAAGCCTTGCTCCCATTCTTTTTCCGTCGGTCCTGCGCGCTTTCCCCGCCATCGCGTTTGCAACGAATTCGAGCGCATTCCTCTCCGCCCTTATGAATTCTATCAGAGTGTTGTCCAAATCGAAGAATATTGCCTTAATCATGATTGGGGTATAGAATGAAAAAGTTTAAATTCATTTTTCAGATTATGCGCTCACCCATCTCATTCAAAGTTCATTCAGATAATATAGAGCGCGAAATACCTATTCACAATCAGCCAGATTTTGTACCACCACTCACTGTTCTTCTTGATTGTCTTCACGAGGTCTTCAAATGCCTGCCTCTCCCCGGGCCCCATCTTCGGGGGCATTATCTTCTCCTGCTTCTTTCCATCCACTTTCCAGATTTCCTTCTGCTCCCCAATCTGCTTGTTCGCTCCCTCATACCACGGGCTCAGGGAGGATTTCCGTTTCCTTGTTGCAGTGAGGAAATCATTCATCTTTATTTTCCTCTCCTTTCCCTTAAGCTTTGCCTCTTTCCATGGGATGAGTGCAGCTTCCCTCACGATTTGCGCAATGTCGGCTGAAGAATACCCTATTGTTGCGCGCGCAAGCCTTGCATAGTCGATTCTCTCCAATTTGTCCTTTTCGAATTTCGCGCAGTGTATCTTGAAAATCTGCTCCCTTGACTTGTAATCCGGCTCCGGGATGTAGATTATCCTGCTGAACCTTCCAGCCCTCCTCAAGGCAGGGTCCATGTCCCACGGGGCGTTGGTAGCTCCAATCACGAGCACGTTTTCATTGTGCGTCTCCACTCCGTCCATCTCGTAAAGCACCTGGTTCACTGCCATCTTCTGGTACTGCTGCTGGTTGGGCTGGTCCCTTCTTCCCCCAAGCCCTTCGATTTCGTCGACGAAAACAACGCAGGGAGTTTTCCTTCTTGCGACTTCAAAAACAGCGTGAATGTTTTTTTCAGTGTTTCCCACGTACATGTCCAATACGTCGCTCAATTTGACGTTCATGAAATGCGAATTAGCTTCCCCTGCTGCTGATTTCACGATGTAGGTTTTTCCGCATCCAGGGGGGCCGTAAAGGAGTATCCCTCCGCCTCCGATTTGCCCGTATTTGCGCGCCAAATCAGGATCCTGCAGCGGATAGATTATCGCTTCCCTCAGAAGCTCCTTTACTTTTTCCATTCCCGCGACTTCATCAAAAAGCATTTTGGGTTTGGTCAATAATTTTTCCGCGTTTATGGGCCCCTGCCCTCCTTCCCCTCCTCCAGTATTCACTGAGCCCGGAGGCCCTCCAATTCCCGTGTCTTTTTTCGTGACTGCAGCATTCCTGTGCTGTATTGCCTCAGTGAAATTCGGGTCGAGTTCAACCGCCTTGTCGTAATCCGGAACTGCCCTCTCATAATCCCCCAAATACTCATAAGCCATTGCTCTGACATGGAAAGCATCGGCGAAATTTGGATTCAGTTCAATCACTTTCGTGAAATCGTCTATTGCCTTCTCGTATTCCTGCTTGATTGCATGGCACAATCCCCTGTTGTAGTAGGCTTTAAGGTATCTTCTGTTGAGTTTCACTGCCTTGTCATAATCTGCCATTGCCTTGTCGTATTCCTGCCTCTTGTAGTAGCAGTCCCCCCTGTTGTTGTATACCACTGCGTTCCTCGGATCCAATTCAGCTGCGCGGGAATAGTCTCCAATCGCTTTCTCGAAATCCTTTTTGTTGTAATACGCGAGAGCCCTGTTGAAATAAGCTTCCGCAAAGCGGGGATTGAGAAGTATTGCCATGTTGTAGTTTGCAATGGACTTGTCGTAATCCTCCTTCTCGTAATATTCGTTGGCCCTGTTGTAATAAGTGAGAGCATCAGCAGGATTCTCCTCCTTTCCAGTACCATATGCTTGTCCTTTGTCTGCCATGAATAGAATAAAGCTTTGAAATTAATAAATGTATTGTTGGGAGATGCTCCTGAAGTTCTGAAAGCAATTTCTCTGCCCGATGTGCGCCAATGCATACTTGCGCTCTCGCAATATTCATTGGAGTATTTGGCTTTTTTCTGAGATTTCGTAAAAAAACCAGCATATTTGCGTTTTCGTTTCTGAACCTGCATCTCTCAAATTGATGGATACATATTTATTGCTTGACTGGAAAAACCAATCATGCAGACTTCAAGAAGGCTTTTGCACGAAAAAACCGTGAAACTCCTGCTTGCGCTGAAAGGAAGGGAGCTTTACCTCACTTCGCTTGCAAGGGAATCGGGCCTCACTTACGCTTATGTTGCCGGCATCATTTCTGATTTTGAAAAGGAGGGGATTGTGAGCACCAAGAAAGAGGGGAGGGAAAGAAGAATCTCCCTCGCTGAGAAAGGGGACCGCCTTTCCTTCAGCTTTCAGGAAATACTGAATCTGCTCAGGGAGGAGCAGAAAAAGGAGGAAATGAAGCCGCAGCAGTAGCAATACTGAATTACCTCGCCTTTTCCGCTATCCAAATGCGCGCTTCAAATCTGCTATCGCGAAGATACGCATGCGCAATTCCATCATACGCAAACGCAATATTGTGGGATATTTGTTTTAGCTATATGGTGGCACGCTTTTGATGCACGTTTCAATGATGTGAAAATGCAAATTAAAGAAATGTTGTAAAGAAGGGGATTTTCATGCTAAGGCGATTTCTGAAGCAGAATGCATTTGCGATTGTCATGGGTGCTGCAACGTTCGTCTCAGGGCTTTTGATAAGGATACTGTTCCCGTCATTTTTCAGCCCTGAGCAATACGGGCTTCTCGCAACTGCGATGTCCCTGATGTTTTATTTCGCAACTGTTTCAGACGCAGGAGTATTCAATGGGATGACGAAGTTCTTCGGCGAAGCATACCACAAGAAATCCCCCCATGCTTTCAAGCTTGGGGCATACCTTGGGTTGATCAGGTTCGCGCTTCTAAGCATAGTAGCCTTGTACATTTGGCTCAATTCGGAACAATTAGCATCTTCAGTCTTCCATTCTGCGCAATATGCAGGCTTATTCAGGATCATCTCCATTTCCTCTTTTCTTTATGGAATGACCATGCTTTTCTGCAATTATTTCTCTGCAGCGAACGAATTCTTCTACAACATGATTCTGGGGATTGTGCTTAATGGCGCAAAGGCGATTCTGCCGATTTTGTTCCTTTTTTTCATATGCAAGGACATTGAATGCGTTCTCTCTTCATTCATTTTTGCATTCCTGATTTCATTCCTTTTCATACTCGCATTGTTCATTTATTTCTTCATTTCCCAGAAGCACATTGAAATGAACTGGAATGTCCGGATCCCGAAAGTTGAAACGAATGTAATAATCAAATTCCTCGTTCTTTCAGCAGTGCTTTCAGTGTCTTCGTATTTCTTTGGTGCTCCTGAAATAGCCCTGTTAAGCTACTTCCGGAATGCTGAGGAAGCCGCCTATTACTCCCTTGCAGTCACGATAATTTTCGCAGTGTTCTCCCTCCTCCCAATCTCAGTGGATTTCCTTTTCTCTTCCCTTGTTGAACTTGAAGCGAAAAAGGAAACCGAGAGGCAGAAGAAGATGTTTGAAAAAACCGCAAAATACGCCGGAATGCTTACGATTGCGATTTCGCTGTTCATTTTTTTCTTCTCTTCGAAATTCTTTGACGTTCTCATAAGAATCATGCACTATGATTCGAACTACATCAACGCCGCATTTGCCCTGCAGATACTCGCCCCGGTAGTGTTCTTCTCGTTTTTCGTGAGCGTGGCGCAGAAAGTTTTCATAGCAAGGGGGAGGATGGAAAGCCTTGTTATCAACATGATCCTGGTATTCCTTTTCTCCATTTCAGGTAATGTCCTTCTTGCCAGCACATTCGGCTTCAGGGGAACTGCATTTGCTGCGCTTGCAACTCAATCCTTTGCATTCCTCCTTCTTTTCCCAAATGCTGCAAAAGAGATAAACGCGGAGATAAAGCTCCTTTATTTCATAAAACCGCTGCTGTTCTTCGTTCCTTCCCTGGTATTGCTGATTGCTCTTCCGCATGCAAGCGCGTACCTCCTGCTTCCGCTCTCATTGGCTCTTTATTCGCTGATGTTCCTTGTATTCCTTGAAGAGGAGGATAAGAGGCTGATTTTGAGATTTTTCAGCTTTGTGCTGGGCTTGGGAATTTTGCCAAAATATTTCCAAAAAACAGGGCTCGAAATTATGAGGAAGAGAGAAGGGAAATGAATAAAAAGGTGGAAATGCCAAAGGAATCCATGGACGGCAAGGTGAAAGGCTTATTCGAGTCCGCGAGAGTAAAAAGAACGACCGAATATTGCATAAACCATCCCAGGACCAGCGCAATAGCGAGGTGCGCGGAATGCGGGCTTCCTTTCTGCAACATCTGCATAGACCGGGTAGGGGACCAGTATATATGCTACGCCTGCCTCAAAAAGAAGATTGACAGGGCGAAGAATGCTGAAAAGAAAGGCGCTGTTACTTTCAAGATTCTTATGGCGACTTCCCTTTTTTTCCTTCTCGCAATAATGGCCTTCATACAGGCCGTTCCCAACCTCCAGCAGGCCATTCTGTCCTTCCTGAGCTATAAATTCAATGCGTTCTACACAAAGCACACTGTTGAATTCTGGAATATTATAATTGAATTCTCAAAGGCATTGATGTTCTTCTTCCTTGGATACGAAACGCTCATGATGAAGAGGAGCATTTTCCTCACGGGCATGGTCGTCTCGCTCGTGCAGTTCTTCTGGAGCCTCACCGTGCTTCTCCCGCTACCTTCAACCGCCTCCAATTTCCCCACAACTCTCATTCAGGTCGTTTCGTCATTTCTGGTGTTCATCTGCATATACTACAGCAAAGACGAACTGGTTTGAAGCAATTGTTCTGTCCATGCCAAGATAAACATGATAAGCAATTGCGTTATGTGTTTGGCAAAAAAAAGAAACGATCAATCGCATTGCGCACAACGATGCTTTGTGCTGCTTGCGTGCAGAATATGCGCAAATGCGCAAAAATATGCTTTTACTTATCGCTCAAGTATTGAGTTTAAATATTGCTCTTGTTATCATTGGCTTTCAGAGGGATGATAGGATGGATGAGGAAAAAAGGGTGAAGGATGACATTGTTGAATTTGATGAGCATTATAATTCAAGGATAAATACTGCCAATGAGAAGGAGAGGGTGATTTTCAACCTTGCAAAAAAATACAGGGACGATTCAGAGCATTACATGGAGAAGGGGGATCTTTTTTCTGCTTTTGGGTGCATCACTTACGCGCATGGGCTGCTGGACGGAATCCTGGCATTGAAAGGGGAGTTATAATGCCTTCAAGTTCTGAATCAATCTGCTGCGGGAATCTCCAATTGGAGAAAGAAGCGAACACAAGAGGAAAGGAAAAGAGGTTCATTTCCGCATCTTCTCCCGGGAAAATCCTCCTCATTGGGGGTTATTCAATACTTGAAAAAGGGAATATTGGCTACGTTGTGGCAATAGACAAGAGAGTCAGGTCGAGGATTGAGACGATTGATTCCAAGGAAGTGCTTTTTGAATTGCCCCAATTCATCGGAGCTGGGAGTGAGAAATTCAAATTCATGAAAGCATGCGCGGATTTGGCAAAAGAATATTTCGGGCAATTTGGAAATGCGAAAATTTCTTCAGTGAATGATGAGGGATTCACTTTTGGGGGAGGGAGGCTTAAAAGCGGATTCGGGAGTTCTGCTGCCGCAGTAGTTTCGATTTCCGCAGTGATTTGCAGGCATTTTGGAATCAGCGATGTTGAATTTATACACAAATTCAGCCAGCTCGCGCATTCAAGGGCTCAGGGAAAAGTTGGCTCTGGTTTTGATGTCGCCTGCTCGACTTACGGCTCCATAGTGTATTCGCGCTATTCCCCAAAGCTTCTTGAAGAAAATGCAAGAAGCGCTCTGGAAAAAAAATGGGATTTTGAAATAAGGAAAATGTCCCTTCCTTCCAATTTGAAGCTTGTTGTCGGCTTCACGAGGAAAAGCGCTTCCACAGTGAATCTTTTGAAGAATGTGAATGAATGGAAAAAGAATCATGCGCAGGAGTATTCGGTCCTGATGAAAAAGATGGATATTGAAAACGAAAAAGCAATAGAATCCCTTGCAAAAATGGAATCGGAAATGAGCGAAAAAGGAATGAAGAGATTCAGGAAAGCATTCAATGAAGGAAGAAAGCTTGCAAAAATCCTTGGGGAGAAATGCAATTCCCCGATTGAAAGCGACGAGCACACAAGACTATTGAAGATTGCCGAAGAGAATGGGGCGGTTTGCGCAAAGTCCCCCGGAGCAGGAGGCGGGGACTCGCTTGTTGCAATTTCCGAACAGGACTGCGCTGGAAGAATTGAAAAAGCCTGGGAAGAAAAGGGCCTCGTGATTATTGACGTGAAGCCTTCTGGAGAAGGATTGCTTTGGGAGTGAATGAGAAGTTAAGTTTCGAAGATTTCAAGAAGATGAAGACGGGGAAGGTAGCTCTGGCAGATGAATTGATTCTCCCCCTTCTTGAAAAAATCAACTCCGTTGAATATTTCTGCACGACTTCCTCCTGCGCGGGAAGGATAATGCTTCTTGAAATACTTTCCGGAAAGAAGGATGCGAAATTCTACATGAAATGGCACAGGCGCGTGGATTTTGACGAATTCTGGAAAGCAGTTGAAGAATACAAGGGGAAGAAGGAATTGTGGCTGCGCTGCGACCCCCTCATCCTGCACCTTTTCGCGAAAGATTACGCTTCTGCAATTGAATTCCTGGGATTCGTGAAATCAATAGGATTCAAGAGATTCGGGCTCCAGCATGATAAAAAGCATTATTTCATGGAGATAAACGGAACGCAGGGGATGTATCTTCCGCTGAAGCAGGAGAGCGAGATTCTCGCCGGAAAGGAATACGCAATGTTTGCGCTCAAAAAGGCGAATGAGAAGCTTGCGAAGAATTATTCGATGCTTGAGAAATTCCAAAAGGAATTTGCGAAGAAATACTTATGAATTTATTTTTGTCCATTTTGGGGATTCTGAAATTTTCCACATTCGAGCATTTGGCAACGAAAGCCTTTTAATTTCTTTTTTTAAATTCAACTCATGGATTTGATAAGGTATTTAGTCGACCGCAAAAGTTTTGCGGTCAACTACCTAGCAAAGTGCAACGATGGTAATCATGCAAACATTTGCAAGACTTTTGCACTTTGCTATAATGTATTCCTGATGGTGCTTTTTGCAGCATTATGCGCCTCGCAAGTCTGGGCTGATGGTTTGTGCAACACCACAATATACAAGTCAATGACGCTTGAAACGGATTTGAATTGCAGCGACGGCGGAATTGAGATAGGTTCGGACAACGTTGCATTGGACTGCAACGGGCACACGATTTATTATGGCAGGCTGATGGGGGGAAACGGATTGGAAGCCCGCGAAAGAAACAACGTTTCAATAAATAACTGCAAGCTCGTCCAGAAAGAAGGGGGGATGGGCCAGTACTTCGCAAACGCGATTTTTTTCTATTCTGTGAACAATTCAAGGATCCAGAACGTTGAAATCACAACCTTTGGAACAAGCTCTTATGGGATGAGTTTCTTCGAATCGGAAAACAATGCCATGGAAGGCTGCAGAATAGCAACGCATGGCTCTTCTGGCGGGGGAATCAACCTTGCCAATTCGGACAACAATATTTTCAGGAGAACAGTGGTTTCAACTTCCGGAGCATCTTCCCACGCAGTCAGAATGACTGGCTCCAAGTCATGCGCATTCATCAATGCCAAAATTTCAACTTCAGAAGAGAAATCGCCTGGCTTCTTCTACAATTCCAATGGAATCGGATTGCTCCAGACGGATATTTCCTGCTCGGGAAGCGAATCCGACGGAATAATCCTGCAGAATTCAACCCTTTTCAGCCTTGCCAATTCAGCAATTTCAGTTTCAGGAGAGTATTCCTATGATTTGAGGGCTGATTCCAGCCCGAAGTTGCAGGTAAACGCTTCATCGCTGACTGCCCTGGGCACTTCTGGGGCGCTCCTCCTTTCTTTCTCCCCGGAATCAAGAATCAGCAGTTCCAATATTTCAACTTCTGGAGTTGTTTCAGAGGGTGGAGAATCAAGAACTCCAGCAAATGCGATTCTCCTCTCGAATTCTGAAAATTGCCAGTTCGTTCAAATCAACGTCACCACGAAGGGCAAAACCGATGCGATCAGGATTTTTTCCTCTCAGGGGGCGAGAATTAAGGATTCTGCAATCTCAACCCGGGGGGATTATGCAAATGCGTTGAATATTGAAACATCTCCGAGGGCAATGATCTCCCTTTCATCCATTTCAACCTACGGGAGGAACTCAAACGGAATAATATTATTCTATTCTCCGAATACAGCAATCACCCTTGTCAATATATCTTCGTATGGATTGTTCGCCGAGAATTTGATCATGAGGAATTCCCTGAATACAACCGCAATAAAAGTGAATTATGGGGGCGCAAGCGCGAGGAAAACAATGGATGAACTGCTGATTGTAATTAGGGAGCAGGGATTGGTGGACAAGCTCATGGGCCAGCCCATGAACACGCTTTCAATAATGCTCGGTTTCGTGATATTCCTTTTCTTCTTCACGCTGTTTGCGTTCCCTTTTGCCGCAGCATACCTGTACTACAAGAACACGAAAAATCCCACAATCTCCTTAATAATTTTCCTCATCCCATTCTTCCTTCTTGCAACAACGAGACCGTACATTTCCGCGTTGATTTCAATTGCCCTTTTCTATTTGGTGCACTCAAGATACGTGAAAGCAAGGGAGATGAAGATAAGCATAACGAACCTGCTTAAGGGCAAAAAGTAGGAAAAAGCCGAGAAATAGCCACTTTCCCAAAATCGCAACTTTGCGTTTGCGCGCGAAAGAACAGTGCATGCGCATCCTTACTGTTGCGCCAAGAAGCGCGCCGATAAATATGGGGAAATGGCTAAGTTGAGTCACTCTCTTTCATAAACATCTGCGGGAAGCTCGCTAATGAAGCAGGATTCCTGAATCTCTTCTTCGTTCCAGTAGTTCAATGCGGAGAGGGGCGCAGTCATCACGAGAATGTTCTTTGCCCTGCTGCACGCAACGTAAAACAATCTCCTCTCCTCTTCAATAGTATCCTCTTCAAAAGCCATGTGTATGGGGAATCTTCCGCTTGCAAGGCCCATCACAAAAACCACTTCCCATTCAAGCCCCTTTGCCTGGTGTATCGTGGAAAGCACGAGCACATCCTCTTCTTTTATGCGCTTCTCCCCATAATTAGTAAGATCCGCATCCAGCACCACGTCCTCAAAAAACTGCTTAAAATCACTATATCTTGAAGCAAGCCCAACGTACTGCTTCACGTCATACAGCCTGTTCCTGAAATCGGGGTATTTTTCCTTCATGTACTGCGCGTAGAATTCCTCAACGAACAATTCAGCCATTGTTCCCGGATGGCTTGCAAGGTTGTACGTTTTAAGGAGCATTTTCCTGAATTCAGTGAATCCCTTGTGAACCCTCCCGCTCACAATCATTCCCTCTTTCACTATTCTTTCCGCAGGTTTGCTGAACCGCATTATCCCCTGCCACAATTCCTCTGCGCTTGCTTCCCCGATTCCCTCGAACATCATCAGGGCCCTCTTCCATGCAATCTCATCCTTTGCGTTTCCAACCACTTTCAAAAATGCAGTGATGTCTTTTATGTGCGCCTGCTCGAAGAATTTCAGCCCTCCCCTTTTGACGAATGGGATTCCCCTTCTCATCAATTCAATCTCCATTCTTGCGGACTGGTAGTCCGCCCTGAACAGTATTCCAATCTCTTTGGGGGGAATTGATTTTGTGAATTCCTCAAGGCTGTCCGCGATTTTTTCCGCTTCCTCGTCTTCATCCCTGCAGGGGATGAAGAGGGGCTTCTTTCCTTCGCTTTTCACTGCCGTAAGTGTTTTTTCGAGCTTCATTGCGTTGTTTTTTATGCTCTCATTCACCAAGTGCAGTATCTTATCGTGGCTCCTGTAGTTGACCTCCAATTTGAAAGTTTTCGCATCCTTGTATTCTTCCAAAAAATCAAAAATATTCTTAATCTCTGCAGCCCTGAATGCGTAAATGCTCTGGCAGTCGTCCCCCACAACCATGATGTTCTCGGCTTCGATTTTCCTGATTATTTCAAATTGGAGTTTGTTCGTATCCTGGAATTCGTCAACCAAAACGAATTTGAATCTCTTTTTGAAATATTCTTTCACTTCTTCGCGCCCTAAAAGCTCATCCCACAAAACCAGCAAATCGTCAAAATCCAGCACTTTCATGCTTTTCTTAATTTCCCCATACTCTTTTGCAATCCGTATTATTTTTCCGGAAATGCGCAAGTGCTCCGGAAACTTTTCCTCGACCACCAAATTTAAATCTATTTTCGCATTCCTTGCAAAACTAATGATCGGATGAATCACGGAAGGGGACGGGAATTTCTCACCTTCTTTTTTCGGGATCTTCAACATCGCCTTCTTCAGGACTTCACGCGCATCGTGCGCATCGAGAATCTCATATTCCCCAATTCCCATCAGGTGGCCAAATTTCCTGAGCATGGTATTTCCCACGTGGTGAAATGTTCCTCCGAGCACGTTGGGTGAGTAATTGAGGAGCTCCTTAATCCTGTTGAGCATGTTCTTTGCAGCTTTGTTTGTGAAAGTGAGAAGAAGTATAGATTCAGGGGATTCGCCCCTCTCAAGAAGATAGGCAACCCGGTACACCAAAACGCGCGTCTTCCCGGAGCCCGGGCCTGCAAGCACGAGCGCTTTCCCGTCCCCATTCACAACAGCAGCGAGCTGCTGCTCGTTCAATTCCTTTTCATAATTTATTTTCGTCTTGATTTTCTTCCTGTTGTATTCCTTGTGGATTTCCATGGAATGCTTGGGGGATATAAAATTAAATTTGTATTTGGAATTTGTTTTTTTGAATTCATCGCTCAATATATAAATTTGATTGGGGTGAATAAGTTTCAATTTCGTGGTGGAAGAATATGCATTGCAGACAGAAGACGACGCCGAGATGCGGGAAGACGAGACGAATCCGGGAACCGCAATTCGAAAGAGGATTTGAGGGAAGGCTTCTTGATGGAGATGAAAGAGTTGTTGGTAAGTGCACTGTTTTGAGTTTTGATGGGAAAACAAGCACTCTTATTGTCAGGGTGACGATGAGAGTGAGGCCACCGAAAAAATCAGATATGGACAGGGTCAGGCAAAGACGTCAGGATGCCAAAGCAACTATTAAAGGGCTATCCAAGAGATGGAACGAAGTGGGATGGGAGAAAATGCCTAAGGAGGACTGGGAAACGTTGCAGGAAGCTTACAACATCCTCGCCCAAACAGAGGAACCACGTAGAAGATACACCCGCGTTGAGAGAATTTCCGTGGAACAATTCCAGCCCCACGAAACAGAGGAACCACGATTTGGGATAGTTCCGAAAACTGAACGCGATATGATGAGGATGTATAATCTTCTGAGAAGGATTTTTGAGGAGACGTCTCGCAGTTGGGGGCGTAAGTTTCTGCGGCCGAAAAAGCTTCTTAAAAGGCTGAAAAAGGAAACGGGAATCAATTTCAGCTCCATAAGGGATGCGGAAAGAAGAATGCTTCACCTTGCAAGGATATTGAGAAGCAAGAAAAGCAAGAGAAAATACCGTCAAAAATAGAGCATTAGTTATAGTTTTTGGTGGAAGAATATGCATTGCAGAACGAAGACGATTCCCAATTGCGGGAAAACGGAAACTCCGCCAGCGGAGAATCCATTCCTGAGGCCGGGATGCAGGGTGCAGGTAATTGGAAATGACGGGAATCTAAGGAAAGGGATCATCCCGGTAAAAAGGGCTGGAAGGAGGAAGGGGACTGTTGTATTGAAAGTTACTACATCCCATGCGAGACGGCCAACCAAAAAAGATGATTCGATTATCAACAGGCTGAGGAGGGAAAGAAAGGCTCTCGTATCTGAGTTCGAGCAAATTATTGATAGATGGGAAAATGAGAGATTACGCAATCTGCTTTTGGGTTATGATCCAGAATTGCATGCAAAGATGGATAGAATCCGGAACCGGCTCTATGAAATTGAGCAACAAACAAAACAATTGAGCAATTATGGAAACGTAAGTGTTACTAGGGTTGTTTCGGTCTGCTGTGAAAGGCTCGTTCAAATTGCCAAACCTCCCACGCAGGAAACACACGCCAGTTGGATTGAAAGAAGAAGAACTCGAATTAACAGCATAACAATGGAATTGGTGAGGTGCACTCAGCCCAGATATCCGGATACGCGGATAAGAAAAAGGAGAGAGATGGAAGAAACGAGAAGAAAACCTCCTGAACAGAGGAGGGGGCTTGATCCGAAACGCGCTTTGAGGGAATTCAGGAGAAGAACCGGGAGGAACGTCTCGAGCTTCGCCAAGATGAAAAGAAGATACGAGATATTGAGAAACGATTAAACTAAAAAGGAATGAATGGGGTCACGGGGATTTTCGGGCCGAGAGCGAGCCACATTTGCGAGTTATCGCAAATACGTGGCGAGCGGAAAAGTTTTTTCTTTTCTTTCTCCCAGCGGGTCTTTCTTTTCTTTTACTCCAATATCCAAAAGAAAAGAAAGAGGCCTTTCGAACCCCGACATGCAGGTATCTTCAAGGTCTTTTCGACCTAGCTCCATTCAGTGAAATCATCTCCGCATTTCTGCGGATCATCATACCCGAATACATGGCGTGCTTTGCGCGCTATTTTATTTGGTTAACAATTATTTCTTTTGATGAAACTTTTCTTTTGTCTGTTTCATTTGTTTTCTTTGTTGAAACTTTCTTTTCATCTGTTTCACCAATTTCTTTTGATGAAACTTTTCTTTTGTCTGAAAAAGAAAAGTTTCTCTGGAGCCTGCCGCGCTGCCTGGTTACGCCATAACCCCATGATAATATTCTGGCATAAGGAAATTAATAAAACTATCCTTGTCATCTGCCGAAAAAACAGCCAATTGAATTTTTTTCTAATGCTTAAACCTATGTCAACATTTTTATTTATTCACCTTCCTATCATACTCCATGGGAGCAATACCTAGGAAATGGAAGAAGAAGGGAAGGATGCGCTGGAAGTGGAAGAAAAAGAAGAGGAAGCGCATGAAGAGGCAACAGAAGAGGAGAGTAGGCGAACTCTAGTTCTGAAGAATTTATTTTCTTCCTAGCTGTGCGGGGATTAAAAAGTGGCGATTTTTTGGATTGCGCTACAATCGAACTATACAACGATTGCGAGAAACTTGGATATTTCGTTGCGCAATGCGCATTCCAACTCCCCTGCCTTCAGCACTCAATTCACTAAGGCTGAATCTTGAGGATATGTGGTGTGTTGATTTCGGTGGAGGTTCTTCTGAAGGAAAAACCGGATGAAATTTCTTACTTGGGAGAAGTAATGGTTGATTTGCAGGTATTCTATCAATTTCTCCAACTATATCTGGGTCAGGATGAAAGCCAAAATCTTCACCCAGTATTCTATTCTGCTTGGTTTGTTCGTTGTGTATTTTTTTCCTAAGACTGGGATTTTGCAAGATGGATTTTATCTCGCAAAGCAATCTCTCAGCTTTTACGGTGATTTCTGAGCGTTTTTTTGGATCAAGCGTTTCGTCTTGCAATACCCCATAATACTCTTTGTACCTGCCATACAGGATTTCAAAAGCGCATAATCGATCCCTATTTAGTATGTTTTTTCTGACGGTCGACACTAAAGAAGAATCGGATTGGCCGTTGTAACGGTCGGATAATACGTTGTTTGCTTCATCAAGACTGCGTTCTCTCCATTCTTCGAGAGGGGCTTGAACAAATAAATATCCAACAAATGCTGTCGCGGCGATTAATCCCAGACAGCAGCATCCATTGTTTACGTTTTCATTACCCTTTGTTTCTGTTCCGCTCATTTAAACGCCCCCAGATTATGATGGTGCAATTGAAATCGTGCCTTTTTATTGAGATTGTTCGCATTTTCTATAAGCAGACAAATATTAATAATTGTATCGGGATAAAAGTTCGCTTTTTTCCTTTCATGCAGGATTACGGGTCAGTTAATTGCCCGCTTGGATAGGACTTTGCCATCATATAAACAAAAAAAATGATGCAATCCATCAGCTTTATATAGGTAACTTCTGAAATAATTCCAGGTAAAAGAATGATTGGATTGAATTTAAAAGTTTACAGGGAATCCGGAGGCGCAAGGGGAATTGAACTCTGCAGGATTGCAGACCAGGTTGCTTCTGAAACAGGAGTGAAAATAATGGTGGCTCCCCAGATCCTAGACATACCGAAGGCGCTTTCGGAATGCAAAAAAATCCTGATTTATTCGCAGCACGTTGATCCAAACGAGCCGGGTGCTGCAACCGGAACGCTCACGGTTGATGCGCTCGCTTCATCCGGGGCAAAGGGCTCTTTGGTGAACCATGCAGAGCACAAGATAAGGCTGAATGATATAAACGTAATCGTCGCTAAATGCAGGAAAGCGAATCTTGAAACGATGGTTTGCACTGCGGATGCTATTGAGAGCGCGTCAATTGCCTCAATGAAACCGAATTACATCGCAGTCGAGCCACCTGAATTGATTGGAAGCGGAGTTTCAGTCTCCACTGCAAAACCCGAAATCATCACAGCCACAGTGGAAGCAGTGAGAAGGGTTGCAGACGTTCCCGTGATTTGCGGCGCCGGAATCTCCAATGGCCAGGACATCAAAAGGGCCCTTGAATTGGGTGCGAAGGGAGTTCTTCTTGCTTCAGCTTACGTGAAGGCAAAGGATCCCAAGGCTCTTCTAACCGAAATGGCAATTCAGTTTTGAATTCATAATATTTGGTATTTAGATAGATAATGGGAGTTCTGAGACAGTTGGGATATAGGTGAACAACATGAAAACAGGCACGAAAATCGTCAAAGAGGGTTTTGCAAAAATGCAGAAAGGCGGAGTCATCATGGATGTCACCAACGCCAAGGAAGCCAGGATTGCTGAGAGAGCAGGAGCTGTTGCAGTCATGGCATTGCAGGCTGTTCCTGCGGACATAAGGGCTTCAGGAGGAGTCGCGAGGATGGCGGATCCCAAGAAAATCAAGGAAATAATGAAAACGGTCACGATCCCTGTGATGGCTAAATGCAGGATTGGGCATTTTGCAGAAGCGCAGGTTCTTGAAGCGCTTGGAGTTGACATGATAGACGAATCGGAAGTATTGACTGTTGCAGATGAGGAGAGCCACGTTGAGAAAAAAAAGTTCAAAATCCCCTTTGTATGCGGCTGCAGGGATTTGGGTGAGGCATTGAGAAGGATAAATGAAGGCGCGGCAATGATAAGAACAAAGGGCGAAGCCGGGACTGGAAACATTGTTGAGGCAGTAAGGCACATGAAGAAAGTGAACTCCCAGGTTGCAGAGCTTGCCAATTCAAAAGGAAACGAGGAGTTCCTGAAAACGAAAAGCGAGGAATACAAGGTTCCCATTGAATTGGTGAGGGAAACTGCGATACTGGGAAGATTGGCCGTTGTGAATTTTGCAGCAGGGGGAATTGCAACCCCGCCAGACGCTGCTTTGATGATGCAGCTTGGTTCTGACGGAGTTTTCGTAGGCTCTGGAATTTTCAAATCCTCAAATCCTTCAAAATACGCAAAGGCAATAGTTGAGGCAGTCAAGCATTTTGACGACCCATCGCTCGTGCTGAAAGCGAGCACGGGGCTCGGGGAGGCAATGAAGGGACTGGAAATCAAAAATATTCAAACGAGGCTTCAGGATAGAGGGGTGTAGATGCCGGATAAAACTGAAATTTTGGAGATTAGTTTCAAGGAAACGAAAGGAATTCTGGATGAGGTTTTCATTGACAAGTACCTGGGGTACACTCTGGTTGAGGCGTTCCCCGGAATCGGGCTCGTGGGCACTATTGCCGCGAACCACATAGTGGATAAATTGAAAATGGATCAGATAGGCTACATAAAATCCCCGAAATTCCCAGCAGTCACTTCAATACACGACTACAAGCCCATGCACCCCGCAAGGATTTACAAATCGGATTCCCACAAGCTTATTGTGCTCTTTTCCGAATTCGTGATTCCGCTTACGGCAGTTTATGAATTGGCAGAGGAGATTCTCCGCTGGAGCACTCTGAAAGGAATAGACCGCATCATCTCCCTGGGCGGAATAGTTATTAAGGAAGGTTCTGAAGAAAAAAAGATTTACGCCATTTCAACTACCGATGAAACAAAGAGGATCCTTGAGAAAAACAAGATCAACGTGATAAAGGAAGGGGCGACAACTGGAGTGAGCGGGGTGCTTCTCGCCAAGTGCGCAATAAGGAAAATCGATTCTTTCTCTCTATTAGTGGAAACCCAGCCCGAATACATAGATCCGGATGCTGCAGCTCTTCTTCTTGAGAAGCTCCAGGTGATTCTTGACATCAAAATCGATACAAAAGAGCTCGTTGAGGAAGCCCACAAGATTGAAGCGTCCATGAAGGAGACAATGCAGGGCACAAAGAAGGTGCATGCGGACTACAAGAAGAGCGACGAGGCATACGGCTACATGTATGGGTAAACTTTTTAGAACATCGAATTGGTGAAGCGTGCACGCATTTTTTCGCAAAGCGAAAAAAGCGATGTTGAGCGGGATGCCGCTCAACAGCTGTTGAACGCTTCCTGCGTTCAACACAATGTTTTCCCGCTGGAAAGCATGTGTTTTTTTCGTTATACGAAAAAATACATCGCACACTTTTTCTCTTTGAGAAAAAGTAGGAAAAGTTTAATCAAAAAACCCCTGAATTTAAGCATTACTTCCATCACTCATTTTCATTTCGTCAACGGGATTATCTGAATCTCTGTAAAATTTTTAAAAAATGGGAAAGAAGAAAATAAGGGGCAAATTTGCCAATAGGAAGGATGAAGGGCTGATATTTCCCGATTTTCGCGTTCGGTGTTTTTTGCTGTTCAAACTGAAGGGGACATGAATACAAGATTGTCTCCCCTGACCAATACTTTCCCGAGCTTCCTTTTCACTTCCCCGTCTGCGAGCTCGTCTGCTTCTTCGAGAACAAGATTCATATGAACGTCATATGAAACCATTTTTCCGCGCAGCTCCACTCCCCCTTTTATGCGCACCAGCACTGAAGTATTCAAAGCGTTGTTCAATAAATCAAATGGCCTTTTTTCAGTCATTTTTCTAACACCTCAGTTTATTTCTTCCTGATTAAATATTTAAACCTTCGCGTCGTTAATATTATACTGTTTCTGAATTTAATGGGGTGTAGTATTTGACGAATGCATCTAGCCAATTAAAAATTGCTCAAAGAAAAGGAGATTCTGCAAGGTTTGCTGCTTGCCACCACACCAGAAGCTTTCCATGCAGCGCTGCCCAGCGGGGGAATGCAGAATTGACTGCAAATATAACTGGCGATTCTTTATTCGGGACAAGCGCAGGAATATATGAATGGGAGCGCAAAGGCGAGAGATATCAAAGGGAAGAATTGGAGAAAGTTTTAAGGGCTGCACAGATCGGCATTTCAAGGGGAGGGGCGAGCGTTGCGGTTTATTCTGATGGTGGAAATTTAATCATTGGCGCAGCAACCGAAGTGGATATGCACGGAAACACTTCAACAATAAAACTTCAGGAAATTGACGGAGCTGGAAAAGGATTCAATATTACGAACACCTCTATGACTCTGAATTTAGACAACCCCGACGTTTATAGAATTATCGTTGCGCCATCGCGCCCTTCGCTTCCGAGCGCCCCTAGATATAAATGAAAATCAGGATCCCGTCTTTCTCATCCAGAGTGCAGAAGCCGAACCTTTCGAATTGGATTGTCGTGCGCTCTTTCAAATTCTGGCAGTTCTTTTCGCACACTCCCTCCACTGTTTCCAGACTGTTTTCATTGAACCTTTCTTCCCCATTCTCCACGATGGTTATTTCCTTTGGAATCAATACTCTTGCAGGAATCGATTCTTTAACTGGAACCCACTGTATTTTTTTCGTTTTCTCAATCAGATCATCCCCGGCATATTTCCCATTCACCTTGTTCCCGTTGATTTTCGTTATCTGGACATTGTACAAGTCCTTCAGCCTGAACGTTTCTCCTTCCTTCATCTGCCTGACATCATCAAGCGGGATGTAGAATTCGTTTTCAACTTCCAATTTTCTCAATCCAAAATCCTTTTCTGGATGGAGCCGGATTCTGATCTCCTGCTTCTTCCCGTTTTCAACGCTCAATAATACCGGGTGAGGGATGAAAAAGTACCTCCGAACTGCCGGCTCAAGCAGCTTCCTGTTCTCAATCAAGAGCCTGTCTATTTCAGGCTCGCTCTCCGTTTTGCTGAGCCCGAATGAAAGAACGAAGGATTTTATTGCAGAGGGGAGAATCCCCCTTCTCTTAAGCCCTTTGAGAGTGGGAAGCCTCGGATCATCCCATCCTTTCACTTTTTTTTCATCAATTAAGGGTTTTATGAACCTTTTTGAAAGCTTGTATCCTTTCAAATCAAGCCGTGCAAAATCAAAAACAAATGGTTTTCTCAATCCCAATAATTCAAGGACGTAATAATACAATTCGTCCCTCAATTCGTATTCCTTGCTTCTCAAAGCATGGGTTATTCCAAGCATGGAATCCATTATGGAGACTGAGTAGTCGTATGTGGGCCAGAGAATGTATTTGTCCTTCTGCCTGAAATGGGAAGATGCAATGATCCTGAACATCGCAGGATCCCTCATCACTGTGTTCTCGCTCTCCATTTTCCCTCTAAGTCTCATTATTGCAAATCCCTTCGCTTCCTCCCCCCTCTTCATTTTCTCGAACATACCCAGATTTTCCTGCGTGCTTCTCCTCCTGCATGCGCAAACTTTCTTTTCCTCCCTGTTTCTTCCAATCTCTTGCTGGGAGCACGTGCATGCGTACATAAGATTCTTCTCAATGAGCTGTTTTCCGTATTCGTACAATTTCTCCATGTAATCTGAGGTATAGTATTCGCCGTCGAATTTCACTCCAAGCCACTCCGAATCCTCTTTGATCGCATCAACGTATTCCGCCCCTTCCTTCTCTGGATTCGTATCATCGAATCTCAGGAAGCATTTTCCCTCGTATGTTCTGGAGGATTCGTATGAAAGGAACATCGCTTTTGCATGCCCTATGTGGAGATAGCCGTTCGGTTCGGGTGCGAATCTCGTAACCACTTTCCCTTTTTGCGCATCCGGGAGAACTAGGCGTTTCTCTTCCTCTTTTTTCTCCTTTTTTATCCCAAGCTTCTCGTATTCCTGCGCAATCCTCTCCTTTCCCCATTTATCCACTTCCCCAATCGCTTCATCAATATTCTGGAGCACAAGCTTCATGTTTCTCTTTGCCTCCGGTTCTTCGGCAATCACTTTTCCAACTATTGATTTCTTGTCTGCCTTGCCGTATGCATGGGCATTCGCAATCACGTGCTTTCTGATAATTTCCTTAAGCATAATTTCTCCCGCTACATTAACGCTGAATAAATTTATAACATTTCTCAAAAGCCAAATGATTTAATGGATGTTCTATTCTGCGCTTCCAAAATGAAAAAGCAAATGCGAACCGCAAAGAAGAAAAAATTGTTTGGCAACGCAGTGCTAACGAGCGGCTTTTAGGAGCATCGAATTAAAGGAATCCTGCAGGATGTCGGCTTGCGCCGCCATCAGTCTAGGGACGGAGTGTAAAACGAGTGATGTGATTAAAGCTAAGTTTTGAGCCTCCCACTTTTTCGTGCAACGAAAAAGGGGCGATGTATTTTTTCGTATAACGAAAAAAACACATGTTTTCCAGCGGGAAAACATTGTGTTGAACGCAGGAAGCGTTCAACAGCTGTTGAGCGGCATCCCGCTCAACATCGCTTTTTTCGCTTTGCGAAAAAATGCGTTTCTTTTTTGTAAAAAGAAAAGCTAATAAAATTAGGAGGGGAGGGGTGGAGGAGAAGATACGTGGGAGGTGAATATGGCTAGCCACCCGACAACCCCATTTTTGCGTTCCCTTCTGTCAGAGATATTCCCAACTGATCGCCTTGCCCGGAATACTGCCATCCGCGAAGATACTTCCACGGGTTTCCTTTTGCGCGAATGGCGCTGCCTGCTATGCAGGCAGCTGCTTTGGCTTAACCCTGCAATTTCCAAAACTGCCCCGCCATTCTGCCGTGGCAGAGCAGCTTCTTTTCAGCAGAGCCAAGCTATTTTGCAGTCGAATGCAACCTTGCATTCAACTACCTAGCAAAGTGCAATGTTCCGCACTTTGCTATCGGTCGCCTTGCCATCCTTCTTTTTGCTTGTACAGGTAGTACACTTTCCTTCCGGCCTGTTTTTTTTCCAGGAAGCCTTGCAAGTATAATTTGTGAAGGCGGGCGCTCGCTCCGTTCCTGCCCCTGTATTTCAGGGCTTTCTGCACTTCCACGCTAGTCGCCTGCCCGACCTTTTTCATGAATTCGACGATTCTCTCGTCGACGTCCCCAAGCATTGGCTGCTCTTCTTTTTTCAATCCCGCTCCAAGGAATTCTCTCAGCCTTCCAAGCTCGATTTCCAATTCATCAAGCTTGTCAAGCTTTCTCACCAATTCCGAAAGAAGTTCGTTTGTTCTCTTTTTCTCTTCCAGAGTGCGCGTGAGGAGCGCTGCCAAAAGAACGGGATCCTTGAATTTTTCAGAATAAGAGATGTTCTCTTTAGTGATTCCCATTTCTTCCTGAATTTTTTTAGAATCGGAGTTCAATTCTTCATCGAAAGACTTATATTCCCCTTCTCCCATATCATCCATATTCATCAACAATTCCCCCACGAGTTTGTTTTTTTTCAAATTGAAGAATCACAAAGGAATCATGTTTGTGTCATGATAGTGTCATGACAGTATAATAGATTATAATACACTACTATTTAAAGCTTTTGGTCAGACGTCAGAAAAAACAATTAAGAATAAGAAAAAGTTTACGCGGCTTTTGAAAAAATTCCATCTCTCTGCAAGGACTCTGCATATTCCCTGCTTGCATTGGGGCTAAGTTCTGAATATCTCGGATCCATAAGATTCCACAATCTGTAGTATTCTCTCTCAAGCCTTTCCTGTGAATAGGAAGTGAGCCTTCCTTCAGATTCAAGGCTTCTTAATCTTGAAACGAGATTGTCGCGCACCCTCTCAAGCCTTCTGTAATTCTCCCAAGTTCTCCTGTATTCTTGGTTTGTTTGCGGCCCTCTCAAATATTCCCCCTGTATCTCTGCCATCTCATCCTTTATTTGGTCAAGCATTTCAAAAATCCCGTGCCACTCGTCCCGGATTGTCCCGTATTTAATTCTCCATGTTTCAGCCCAGCCCGAGCCCCCATCATTTGCAAGGGATCTCCATGCTTCAACGGGCATTACAAGCTCCCACGCTCTCGTCTTGTCTTCCCAATATTGGTAGCTTCCTTCAGGGCAGGAGAAGTACCTGTCCCTTCTCGCAAGCTCATTATAGAGTGAAGTGATCCTGTTTATATCCTCCCTGAGAATCTGGTCGTCCACTTTAATTTCATTCAGAATTGTGGAATAGCTTTCAACAGTCCCATCAAACACTTCCTGCATTTTTTCTTTTTCAATTTTATATTCGCCCAGATTTTCCTCAAGAACTTTTATTTCTGCCTTGATTGCCCTGTCGCTCATGTCTTCCGGGGGAACATAGACTTCAGAAGAAGAAACCTTCCCTGCAGCCAAAGTTGCGGCGGCTATTGCAATGGCCTGGATGAATCGCCTCCTTGAGACTGGGGCAGGACCAAACCTTTGAAAACTCCTGCCAGTAGGTCCTGATGTTTCCACTCCTTCGCGAGTTACTGTAATTCTTGCAGAACTATTGATGGGCGCCATGAGTGATTTTATGGGTTCACAAGAATATAAAGTTTTCGGTTAATGTATTAAAAAGGGCAAAGGGTAGGGGGCTGTCTATCGAAAGAATAAAGATTATTCGCATATTGTAATAAAATAAACCGTTAGCTTTAAATACCTCCTCCACTCTAAATAAATTCAAGGAAAACGTTGTGGCAGTGAAAAACTGCCCGTATAAAAGAATAAAATAAGTTTATGAGGTGGTATTTGTGAAATTAGGAAAGAAATCCGCGAAGGCTGTGGCTCTTTATTTCAAGCACAGAAGGGCGATATCTTTTGTGATGCTGCTCGTAATGGCAGGCTTGGTATTTGCTCAGGGTCCAGCAACTCTTTATGACAAATTAAACGATTTGTGCAAGAATATAAGAAACCTTGTACCGCTTTTGGGTGTTATTTCTCTTGTGATTGGCGGTGCAATTTATGCAGGAAGCCAAGTGCTTGGTGCTGAGGCAAGGGCAAAAATGAACGTTTGGGCAACAGCTCTCCTGACAGCGGGAGTTTTGGGAATTGTTGTTGGAATGCTCGCGCCAGCTGCAATGAAATTTATTATTGATGCATTCGGAGTTACAGACATAGCGACAGATTGGTGTGAAGGGGCCGCATCCGGAGGATAAGATTAATAAAACATGAAAACCTTCGGAATCCAGTCAAATCCTCTTGTCATCTTCGACAAGAGGGCGATTTTTTCTTTTTATTTTCTTCGGGCGCTAGCGCTTGTTCTTCTTCTCTTCCTCATTGCTTTCTTCATAGGTTCTTCATTCTTTTTTGAGAGCACTTTCATAAAATTCCTTCTGGAGAATGCGCTCTGGTTCGTCCTGCTTCTTGTTCTGGCAATTGCAGCGCAGGCTGCCGCATACTTCTACTTCCAGCACAAGAAGAAATACGAGAAGGGGTATTCAGTGCTCAAATTGGCAACTCAGGGAGTGATTATGCTGCTTATTTACATCATTGCAGTTTATGCAATAATCGCATAGCTGGGTGCCCGAATTGGTAAACTCGCAGAAAAATATGACGGGGAGAGAACAGCTTCCGCCCATTTTCAAAAATACCCGGAAGTAAACTTTTAGAAAAAGTTTAATCAAAATCTTTTTACTAACCCCCTGTTAGTTACTAACCCCCCGTAAGTAATTTATACTTTGCCTTCTTATTATCAACCATGTATTTCGAAATGTCGCCCAAAAAGGAGAAAAAGGATCTGTTTGATTTTGAGGAGGAGCAGAGGCAGCTTCTGAAAGCGATAAATGGAATCCATAAGCTTATTGTGATTCAGGGATTGAGAAGAACAGGAAAAACAAGCCTGATGAAAGTCATATTCAATGAAATTGGTGATTTTAAGATATACATTGATGCGAGGGAGATTCCGGGAAACAGCTCACGGGCAATCCACGAACATTTCTCAACGGTATTTTCAGAATTTGCCAAAAAACAAAATCTTCTGCTGAGGCTGAGGGATTACATAGAAGGCGTGGATGTGGGAGTTAAGATTGGCATAAAAAGAAAGGACTTGCTTCTATCGGAGATTTTCAAGAAGATTGATTCTGAACTGGAAAAGAAGAAAAAGAAGCTGGTGGTTTTCATCGATGAAGCGCAGGTTCTGAAGCCCTATGGCTTTGATTCATTCATCGCTTTTTCCTATGACGGGCTGAAGAACATCAAATACGTGCTCGCAGGTTCTGAGATAAGCCTCCTGGATGAATTTGTCGGTAAGGAAGTGGATGCCCCTTTGTTTGGAAGGGTGAGGGAGATTATAAGAATCAATAAATTAGAGGAAAGAAATGCAGTGGAATTTTTGAGAGAGGGTTTCAGGCAGGCAAACAAAAAATCTGAAGAGGATGAACTGATTGAGGCTGCTGGCGAGCTGGGTGGAATAATCGGATGGCTTACAGCCTACGGAGTATATGCGCTTGAAATGCCCTATAAAAAAGCCATGGAAAAAGTCAGGAAAGAAGCGGGAAAAATAACTGCAGCCGAGATTGAGAGGTTTTTGAAAAACAGGGAATATGCAAGAGGGAGGTATCTTGGCATACTTGAGGCCCTTTCAACGGAAAACCAGACATGGTCTGAACTGAAGAATTTTCTGATTATAAAGGAAAAAAAGGATATCCCTGATTCCAGAATGAACGAACTTCTGGAGCATTTGCTGGAATACTCATTTATTGAAAAAAACAACGGTGCATATTCTCTGACCGACCCCTTGATAAAGGAGGGTGCAAAGAGAATAAGAGAATATGAAGAAAGAAAAAAATGATTGGTGATTGCTTAAAAAACGGAGCAATTTAATCCTTTTCTTCCTAATTTTATCTCGATGACTCTTGGAAGCGCGATGTACGTACATGGTCGCAAATGCTGGTTTTGCGGCAATTATGGCTTGTCTCGCTTATTGGATAAGCGAGTTTGGTGCAGCAATTGCCGACGTAAATATAGTCTTACG
>Ga0315294_10000504_pt1 | contig 42151 bp, 33 predicted proteins | sample YL17G13_40_MG_FD_203626 | JGI IMG/M metagenome (GOLD analysis project Ga0315294, IMG submission 203626) | Sediment microbial communities from Yellowstone Lake, YNP, Wyoming, USA - YL17G13_40 | ecosystem: Environmental > Aquatic > Freshwater > Lake > Sediment | place: USA: Wyoming | collected... | reverse complement strand
TCGTCCCATGAGGGTTCAAGCAAGGGGCGACTTCGTAGGACGAGCTGGCGGGCATTTCGCTGAATCCCGCTTTAAGGCGGGACGACGCGGAATTGGATTGGGTTCCGCCGGACCTTAACTACGCAACGCACTTTTTCGCTGCACTGAATTTTCAACGCTACTGGTGCGCCCGGAAATCGGGAACGCCAAGCGCTGAATGAGAAAGGGAAAAACGGAAAAGGATTCGCGACTGAAGTCGCTCGCACAGAAGCAATCAACCGCGAATTCCCGATTGCCAACACTTAATTCCCAATTCCCGAATTTTGTTGCGCTGAATTTTTGACGCTACCGGTCTGCCCGAAAGGCCCAAAACCTTATTCTTTTTCCTGACTGGCGAGCAGGAAGATCGAGACCGCGGTGAAGATGATGTTGCCGATCCATGCGGCGAGGAAAGGCGGGAGTTTTCCGCTTTTGCCGAGCGAGAGGCACATGGCCATGATGGCGAAGTAGATGAAGGACATGAGCAGGGCCACGGCCATGTTGAGATAGATTCCCCGGGGCCGCCGCATGCGGATGGAAACGCCGAGCGCTAGTCCGAAAAGGATGACGCAGGCCGCGGGCACCGAGAACCTGCCGGCGTATTCAACCTGGTACTCGCGCGGGTCGAACCCGAAAGTCCTGAGCGTTTTGATGTAGGTTTTCAATTCGTCGATGGAAAGCTCCTGCGGCCATTTTTCAAACGAGAGGAAATTCTTGGGCTTGACCGGGAGCGTTTCCACCGTCACGGTTTTGTTGGAAAGCTCGGCCGGCGCGTCCTTTTTGTAGCTGAAAATGCGGGCCCCGAAAAAAAGCCAGTCGTAGCCGCCGAGATAGAATGCGCGCTCCGCGCGGATTTCCCTGACCGGGAAGAAATTCCGGTCAAGCCTGAAAGCCGAGAGCCCTCGGGCCTCGTCCTGGCCGGCGCTTTTGGCGGGCAGGAAGAGATTGATGTGGATCGCGGTCTGGTCCCGGGGGTCTTGGCTGTTGAACACCCAGAAATTCGCGCCCGGCAGACGCGCTTCCTTCCGAATCCGCTCCAGCTCGAAAAATTTGCTCTCCTGGTTGGCCAGTGGTATCAGGTAAGCGCCGACCAGGTAGATCAGCCAGGCATAGATCACGGTGAGCACCAGGGGCCAGCGGCTGAGTTGCCCCCAACTGACGCCCGAAACCCGCATGATGGTCAACTCACTCCTCTGACCAAGCACGCCGAAACTCAAGAGCAGTCCGAAAAGCACCGAGAGCGGCGCGGCGTAATAGGAAATCTGGGGGACCTGGTAGCTGAAGTATTGCACAATTTGGAAGAGCGAAAGCTCCTTTCGGACCATGAGCTGGTTCAAGCTGTCGAGCACGCTGACCAGCAGGAACAGGAGCACGGAGATGACGTTTGAGGCGATGAGCACGGTCAGGAAATGCTTGGTGACGTATTTATCGAGGATTTTCATTTTTCTTTTTTTCGGCGAATTTACGCCGGAGGTTTTCACCGAGCTGGTAGAGGAAATTGAGCGGTTCTTTGCCGGCCATTCTCTGGCGGAGCAGCCAGGCTCCGCTGAGCACGATCAGGATGGAGGGGCTGAGCAGGGCGAGTTCTATGGGCATCATTTTTTTGAGCGCGAGCGCCTTGAAGGCGACGTTGAGGTAATAATATCCGAATCCGGAGGCCGCGCCCAGGAGGTAGGACACGGTCCGGCCGGTGCGCGGGGGCTTGATCCCCAGGCCGATCCCCCAGAGCGCGAGAAGCAGGCAGGCCAGGGTCTGGCTGGTCCTCTGCCCCAGCTCGATCCGGGCCTGGTCGCGCTGCCCGATGCCGGACTTGGACTTGGACGGATCCGGGGGTTCGGCCGGCTGCCTGATCATTTTCACCAGTGCGGCGAGCTGGGCGGATTGCGCCTGCTTGGACAGCCGCTTTTTCAATTTTTCCGCGCCTTCGAAATCGATTCTGGCCACGGCCTTTTCAAAGCTCACGAACTGGTCCCGGTCCGGGTAGCTCTGATGGGAAATGAAAGCTCCGTTTTCGAGCATCAGCCATGATTCGGCCGGCAATCCCCGGCTCTGGATTCTTGCCCGCCGGGCGAAAATGAAATTCTGGCTGTCTTCCCCGGCGCTGAACGGCCAGTCGGATTCGCCCTGCTGGAAAACGATCAGGCTCTTGAGACCTTCTTCATCTTTCTTCTGAATGTAAATCCGGCTGTTCCTGCCGAATTCCACGAAGCTTTGCGCCGGGAGCGCCTTTTCGGATTTGCTCTGGACCAGCTCCCACCTGACCATCTCAAACCAGCGGATGGACTGGGGCGTCAGGTAAAAGGCCAGGTATGCGGTGAAGGCCGCGGCGGCGAGGGAAAAGAGCATGACCGGCCGCGCAAGCGCCCTCAGGTCGCGGCCGGAGCACATCATGATCACCAGTTCGTTGTCCTCGCTCAACTGCGAGAGCACGACGATGATCACGAACAGGCTGACCAGGGGGATGGCGGTGAGGAAAAGTCCGGGGAACAGGCAGCCGAGCATCTTGATCACGCCGATCATTCCGATTCCCCGGTGCATGGACCACTCGGTGAGGAAGATTAATCGCTGGATGATGAAGGCCACGCTGACCACCATCAGCACTGCGAGGAACAGCTTGAACAGTTCGCGCAGGATGTAGCGGTCCACCAGCTTCATTTGACGCGCCCCAGTCTGAGCGCCTCGCTCAGAAGCGACGGCAAATACAGAGGGTCAAAGAACAGGCTCGGGCTTAAAAAACACTGGTGATAGCACACGCAGTTCCGGGACTTGATCTCGGCGCGGATTTTTTGCGCCTGCGCCGAACCCCAGAGCGCGGCCAGGTCATAGCCCGAGTCCCGGAGCCGGCCCATGGGCTCCTTCCATAACTCGCAGGGGAGCACCTGGCCTTCGGGATAGATCACGCCGATCAGGTTTCCGGCCAGGCAGCGGACGCGCCGGCTCTCGTTCTTGAAAATGTCCAGCGCAATCCTGCGGAGGATGATGTCCTTGGCGTGGAGCACCCGGTTGTTGAAATTGTAGCCGGCGATTTTTCCCCGCCGGATGTCATCCTCCATCAGCGCCGTGACCTCGGTGATGATGTCCGGGTCAATGTCCTTGGCGGCCAGGTCTCGGGGCTCGCCCCGGGTGATGATGAGGTTGATGAGATCGGGCTTGAGCTGGTCGCGCACCAAGAGGTAGGTCTCGGCCAGCATCTGCTGGTTGAAACTGGACGCGGTGATGTCCACCAGCAGGGTTAGGTTGGGGAAATTCTTTTTCAGGTTTTTGATGATCTTGATGCTGGCCTCGGTTTTTTCGTAAGCGCCCTTGATGCCCCGGATCTGGTCGTTGAGTTCGGGCGGGCCTTCGATGGGGAAGCCGATGGTGAAATTGCTGCGGTTTGCGCTGGGGAGCGCCTGCTCAAGGGCGCTTTCCAGCTTGTCGGGATAAAAGCCGCTGGTGGCCAGGGCCAGGTTGAAGGGACGGTTGATGCGGAAGAAAATCTTGATCACCTCGGCGAGGTCGTCGCGGAGGAGCGGCTCGCCGCCGGTGAGGGTGAGTTGCAGGAGTTGGCCCGCGCTTTGGCTCAGTTTTTCGATCTCGTCAATGGTCAATTCTTTTTCCGGCTGGTTGATCGACCGCCAGTAAAAGCAATGCCGGCATTTGCCCATGCACCTGGAGGTGAGGAAGTAGATGAGATAGATCGGGCGGACGGGTCGCAGGGGCAGAAAGTATTTGAGCCATTGCCAGGAGCCGGCCATCAAATCCACCTCGATCCGCTCTCCAGGCCCTTGCCCAAGGCCAGGCCGATGGCGCCGGCGATGGCGCCGCCGGCGATGGCGTTGAAGGTCAGCCAGTGGAGGGGAATGGAAGTGATGGCGTATAACGCCCCGGCGCGGCGCTGGATGTATTGGTAGAAGCGGAAATTGGCCGCGGCGAAGATTCCGAACAGGAGCAGGTAGAGGATTCCGCCGTGGAGGATCGAGCTCAGGAGCGCGGGCCAGCTCAAGATCGCGAGCGCGAGGTTGAGCCCGTTGAGCGGGCTGGAGAATCCGTGGGGGTGTTTCCCGGCCGGCTTGCGCGTCCAGTAAAGCTTGGTCCCGAGCACGGCCTTGTGAAAGTCGTTGTAGAGCATGGAGCGGAGTTTGAATTTGCGCGCATGGCGTCCGCAAATCCCGGGCTGAAAATTCACCTGGAAGCCGGACTCGCTCAGACGGTAACCGAGCTCGATGTCCTCGGCGCTGGCGCCGGGATACTTCTCGGAAAACCCGCCCAACCGGTCGAAAACATGCTTCCGGACCGCGCTCAGAGCGCCCCAGAACCACTCGATCCGCTCCCGGCTCAGTTCATGATGATAGGTGGTGAAAAAATTGTGATAAACCGAAAAAGCGCCCCGGTCCGCAGGCGCCGCGGAATAGTTGCCCACCAGCGCCGAGGACTCCGGGTGGAGCGCGAAAAAATCAGCGATCGCCGAGAGCGCGCCCGGGTCAAGATAAACGTCCGCGTCAACAAACACCAGGATTTCGCCCGAGGCGGATTTTGCGCCCTGGTTGCGGGCCGCGCCCGCGCCCGCGTTTTTTGAAAGGCGGACCATCTTGACCGGGAATTTTTTGGCAAGCGCCGGGGTGGCGTCGGTCGAGGCGTCATCCACCACGACCAGTTCCAAGCCGGGCTTGTATTCCTGGCCCAGGACCGCGGCGATCGCGAGCTCGACCGTGGCCTCCGCGTTATGCGCGGGCATGACTACTGAAATTCTTCCGGGCATTTATGTCCTCATAACCGCAGCCTGATCATGAACTCGGGTCCGCAGGCGTTTGCCGGCGGGACCTTCATCCGCGGACCTTTTCCAGCACGATTAATTTTATCACAAACTCGGGGTCCAGCCATTGGAAATAAAAGTCCCCGGGATAGCTGACCTGCAAAGTGTCCTTCACCCGGTAGCCCCACTGGCCGGAAAGCAGTTCCTGCAACCGGCCGTTGATCGGCAAAGTGTCGCGGTAGTATTTTTCAAACCCGGCGAAATCGCTCCGATAGACCAGGATGTAGTCGGGGTCAAAGGATTCCACTGCGGCGCGGTCCAGGTTTTGGGGCCAGGCCCGGAGGTAGTTGAATTGATGCAGCGCGGGTCCGGGGAGATAGACGCTGAAGCCGAGAATTTTGGACCCGGCCGGGATTTCTTTCACGAGCCTGGGCCCGGCCTGGTCAAAGGCTTGGAAATTGACCGCGTAATAATTCTGCGCCTGCGCGCCGGCGGTCACCGCCAGGAAAGTCGCGAGGCCGAGCGAAACTTTTTTCCATCCTTTGCTCCAAAGCAGCGCGACCGGCCAGACCGAGAACAAGGCGAAAAAGACCATGGCGGGCATGAACCAGTTCAGGGGGGTGGAGCCGTGGAATCCCAAGACGGCGAAACCGAGGAAAAGCACCAGGTTGGCGATGAGCAGGGACCAGTGATCGATTCCGGCGCGGAAGGTCCTTTCGATAAAACCCGCCAGCGAGAATAGATAGACGGTTATGCCGGCCAGGAAGGGCAGCAGCACCACAAAGCTGTAGGGGTAGCGGCCGAGCCACCAATAGTGAGGGTCGAAGCGGTTATAGGAATTGAAGGTGGTCACGGCTCGGAGGTAACCCATCTGCAGGAAGGCCTCTTTGTAATTGAGGAAGTACCAGGGGCTGAAGAGGAATGTGGCTGCGCCGGCCGCGGCGAATGTCAGCCATGGTCGCTTGTCAGCGAGCACTTGCGCCAGGGTCTGTTTTTCGTTTTTGGCGCGGATCAGGACGGGCAGGATCAGGAGGATGAGCGGCGCCAGATTGTTCTTGGTGGTGAAGCAAGCCGCGGCGCAGAGCGCGGTGAGGATATAGTCGCGAGTCTTGCCGTGGCGGATGACGCGGAGCGCGAAATAGAGGTTGAAGACCACGGCGCATTCCTGGAAGCTATCGGGCTTGGCCAGGACGGAGAGACTTACGGGAAGGGGGCTGAGAGCAAAGATCAGGCCCGCCAGCAGCGCGAATCCCTCGGAAAAGAAAAACCGGGCGGCCAGCCAGACGCCGAAGACCGTGACCAGGCCGATAAGCAGCGAGATGCCGCGCTGGAGAAAAATGGTTTCCGCGCTTTCCGGCGCCAGCCGTTGGGCCGCGTCCCAGATCGGAGCCATAGAATTCTCCGCCACGGCTTCCCTGAGGTTGTGTTTTGCGAAAAAACCGGCAAAGAATGCGCCGTTGAAATAAAGATGGAGATGGGGGTTGATGAACAGTTCCGGCGCAAGGGTATGATTACGGAACATCTTCAAAATGCCTTCCCCCTGGCGAATTTCATCCTGGTGACAAAAATAGGGATGCATTTGCCGGAAATGCTGCAAGCGCACAAACAGGGCGACGGCCATCACCGCTGCGAGGCAGGCTCCGATCAATATTTTTCGCCTGCGGTTCACAGGAATTTCAGCCGGAAGTGCGCCCGGAAGATCCGGGGAAGGAGCCACTTATTGGGCGTGGCGGAAAAGATGCGCAGGACTTGACCGGGCCGGAAGTAGAACTTCCAATGCGCGAGCCGGTGCAGTTGCGCCAGGCGCCGGTCGGAAACCTCGGTCAGGTTGCAGGCGATCCGGGCGTAAGAGGTGTCTTCCGGGTCAAAGTCGCACTTTTTTCCCATCTGCTCCGCGGTCTCCCGGACGCGCGTGCCGGGAAAAGGCGAAAGCAGGGCGAAGCCCGCGGTGTGCAGCTTGCTTTTGAGCGCGAACTCGATGGTTTTTTTCATGTCATCCTCGGTCTCGCCCGGAAAGCCCATCATGAAAAAGCCGTGGCAGAAGATTCCCGCCTGGGTCACCAGCTCGATATTTTTTTGGATTTTGTCCAGGTCCAGTTCCTTCCGGATCAGCCGCTGGATGCGCTCGGAGCCGCTTTCAATCCCGAAGTTGACCTTGTAAGTGCCCGCGGCCTTGAGCAGGCCGATCATTTCCGCGTCCAGCCGGTCCCCGCGGATGCCGTTGGGAAAAGCGAGCTTCAAGTCCATGCCCGATTCCGCGAGCATGGCCAGGATGGCCTTGGCCCGGGCCTGGTCAAAGTTGAAGCAGTCGTCAATCACGTGGATTTCGCGCACCCCGTATTTTTCGTAAAGCAGCCTGACCTCCGCGAGCACGTTCTCGGGGCTGCGCGGACGGAAACGCTTCCCGAACATGTTGTGGCAAAAAGTGCAGCCGTACGGGCAGGCCCGGCTGGTGAAAATGGTGGCCAGCTCCTTGCGCCAGCGCACGTCGTTCTGGGCCAGGACCCTCCAATCGAAAAATTTCTTGAGCTCGATCAGTTCCCAGGCCGGAAAGGGGATGGAGTCGATATCCCGGATAAATTCCCGGTCGGCCGCAATCGCGGCCTTGCCGTTGCTCCGCCAGGCCGTGCCCGGGAGCCCGGAAAAATTCTTGCCCGACTCCAATCGTTCAATCACTTCCGCGAAAGTGAGCTCGCCTTCTCCGCGCACCGCGAGGTCGATGTTGGGGTCGGCGAGCGCCCGCAAAGGCTCGGAACTGGGGTAGGGGCCGCCGGCTATCACCGGTATTGCGAAGTTTTGCTTGACGAGCGCGGCGATCCGGTGCATGGACCTGGCCTGGAAGTGCATGGCGTGGATGCCGGCCAGGTCCGGGGAGAAATCCTTGAGCTCGGACAGGATGCTTTCTTCCGGCTCGCGCCGGAGCATCAGGTCAATGATTTTGATCTCGATTTCCGGCCGTTTCGCGCGCAAATACCCGGCAAGGTACATCAGCCCGTGCGGGGGATAAACCTGGTAAACAAATTTTTCCGGGCCGCTTACCCCGCTCTCAATCAAAACAATCCGCTTCATGCCTTCCTCGCAAAAACCACCGCGTGACCGCCATGAACGTTCAGCTTTTTGACCGCGAAGCGAAGGGCGATGAACCCCAGCCGGATCATCCGCGAAGTAAAACCCGGCTGTTCGGTTTCCAGAAATTCAGGAACAATCAGGGAACTCCTCTGCTCCACGATCTTCAGCCCGCATTTGTCCAGCAGCCGGGCCAGAGTTTTGGGAGAATATTCGTAAAGATGATAAGGCGGAAACTTGGGACCGCGACGCGATACCTTGAGCGCTTGCAATAACTTGATGTCCAACTTGCCTAAAGTCCAACTCCAGGGGAGTATTTTTATTATCTGATAATAAAATGAATTTACATAAACGGGAACCTTGATTGCAACCACGCCGTCAGGCTTGAGCAGGCCCTGGATTATGGTCAAGAACGCGGTCGGCGCCGGCTCATGCTCCAGGAGGTCGCTCAGGAAAATGACGTCATAGTTTTGCCTGGGCAGGTCAAGGTCGAGCAGTCTTCCCTTGTAAACGGTCAGCCCGAACTGGGTTTTCGCGGTGTTGACCGCCCAGTCTGAGATGTCCACTCCCTCGACCTGGAAGCCTGCTCTCTGGGCGTAATAGAGGAAACTTCCTGCGGCGCATCCGACTTCCAGGAGTTTGCCGGAGTTTTTGTGGTTTTTGATCCGGCCGAGCATCTCCCGGTATTCTTCGACCCGGGTTGACTCGGTTTCGAGGTAGCTTTTTTCATACATTCCGCAACCGAAGTCGGAGAGGAAGTATTTTTCGTTGTAGAACGCGGCAATGGTCTTTAAGTCCGGGAAAGGAGATACGAACACCAGTCCGCATTGCTTGCACTGGACAAGGTCGTATTCCTTTCCTTCATGGGCGTAGATGGCCGGGAGGTAAAGCTTGTGTTGCTTAGACCCGCACAGTTCGCATTTCTGTGGTTCATTCATTTTCCGGATACTTGATTTCCAGGTATTCGTCCTTCTTCAAAACGTCTTCCAGGTCATGGTTGGCCCCGAGCAGGTTCTGGGCCGCGCGGATGCCGGTCTCCATCGAGTGGTCCAGGTTGTTGTAGATGAACATGCCGTACCTGCCCATGAGCGTCAGGTTCGGGAAACGCTTGACGAAATTCTTGATCGTCTCCAGGGCCGCGTCCTTGCCCAGCTCGTGCATGGGATAGGCCTTTTTCGCGCGCACCACGCAGGAGTCGATGATTTTTTTCTCGGCCCCGGGCGCCAGCTTGATCCGGGCGAACTCCTTGATCGTCCGTTCGGCCAGGTCCCGGTCCGGCGCGCTCCAGATCGGGTCGGTCTCGAAGCAGAAATATTCAAAGACCAGGGAGGTCTTTCCCGGCGGGCTCATGGCCGCGCTCCAGTTGGTGGGTTCGTGCAGCCGGCCAAAGGTGATTGAAGGGTCGGGAATATAGACCCAGGTATCGTTGGTGATGCGCTCGGAGTCGAACATGAGCACCACGATCAAAAGGTCGCGGTAACGAAGTTTTCTGGCCGCCTCGATCACCTCGAGCGGCGCGGGCGGGTCGAAGTTCTGGATCAACTCGGTGACCGGGATGCTGGACAGGTAATTGCTGCCGGTCTCAACGTATTCCTTGCCGTCGGCCGTTCGGATCCGAAGGCCGGTGATCCGGCTGCCGTCATGCAGGATTTTTGCAACCTTGGAGTTGAGCCGGACTTCGTTCTTCTTCAGAACCTCCTGCCGGAGCCGCTCGCTGATCCTCCCGATCCCGTGAGCGGGATAAGTGAAATGGGGGATCAGGCTCACCGGCCGCTCCTTGCCCGGAAAAATCGCCTCCTTGATGGTGGTCAGCAGGCTCATGCCCTTGATCCTCTGCGCGGCCCAACTGGCCGAGCCCTGGGAGCAGGGCCCGCCCCAGACTTTTTCGGTGTAGGTCTTGAAGAAAAGCTCATACATCTTGCGGCCGAACTGGCTGACCATCCAGTCCTCAAGCGTCACCGCCGGCTTTTTGCGCAGCCGTAGTTTCTCCCGGGCAAAGCTCAGCATGATCTCGGCGCTGATCACCGGTCCCAGTCCGAGGAAGGCGTTGAGCAGGGTGGGGGGGTAGTCAAAGTATTTGTCCATGAAATATATTTTGCTGGAGCGCTGGACGTTGACCAGCTCGTCCACCATCAGCCTGCGGATGAATTCGTCCAGCTCGTTCTTCTTGGTGAAGAACCTGTGCCCTCCGAGGTCGAAGAGGAACCCTTTGTGGGAATGGGTGCGGGACAAGCCTCCGACGCCGTCGTCTTTTTCGAACACGATGCACTTGGCGGAAGAGTCGGTCAGGATTTTGCCCGCGGCCAGTCCCGCGGGTCCGCCGCCCATGATCAGCGCTTTGATCCGGTCTTTTTCCATCTCATCCCCTATTATGCCACCCAGTAGCCGTTGATGTACATGGCGCCGAAGAAGGCCATGGCCGCGGCGCTGGCCGCGGCGCAGGCGTATTTCCAGCCGTGCTTTTCGGAAAGGATTGCGGCCAGTCCCAGGAACATTGGTATTGCCATCACCTGGTAGCGCAGGTAGGAATGGTTGCCGTTGGTGGTGTAGAACAGCCAGAACGCGGCCATCCATACCCACCAGGTCCGGTCGAGCTTGCGGAAACTGAAAACGATCACGCCCAGCAGGAGCGCGTGAAGGGGCAGTTCCTTGAGATAGGTGTCCGGGCCTTTCAGATAGGTCGCGTAAAGCATCTGCCAGGGAAAACCGAAATGGCCGTAAACATTGGCCTCGTGGACCTGGACGAAAATAAAAGCATTGCCGGAGATCATCTTGAAATAAAGGAGGACCAGGCCGCTCCCGAGCGGCGCGAGCAGAAGCCAGAGCGAGCGCGGCTGGGCCATGACGCGGACAATGCTTGCTCTGATGTTTTGCCATTTGAGCGGCGCGAGCAGCCCCGGGGTCTGGGCGGTCCGGGCCAGGTAGCCGTAGATGATCGGGATGTAAAGCACCACCGCCTCGATCCGGGTCATGGAGGCCAGGCCGCAGAGCAGGCCGCAGAGAAAGTAGTTGTCTTTCCGCAAATAATACAAACTGGCCGCGGCCAGCGCCAGGAAAAGCGGTTCGTTGTAAACCGCGGTCAGGCTGTAGGCGCCGGGGTGGATGAGCGCGAGCGAGAGCGCGAACATGGCATTCTTTTCGGAAAAATCCAGCCGGGCGAGCTTGTAGAAAAATATCCCGTAAAGGAAATAGAAGAGGTTGGCGAGAAGCACGCCCGCGGCGAGGAAATCCTGGTTCTGGATTTTTGCCCCGGCCTGGACCAGCCAGGGAAAAAGCGGCCAGTGCCGGTAAGCGTATTTTCGCTCTACGCCGTCCTCAAACCCGAGCCGGTCCAGGACCTTGATCCGCGCGGTCTCGGCGTTGAGGTCGTAATCCCCGCTGGTCATTTTCTGGTACCCGATGGCCGCGATCCGGAGGAACCATGCGCCGTCAAAATTGGCCAGGTTCTGGAACAGGGTTGTTTCCGGCCGGGTCATCCAAAGGTCGCCTTGGTAGGCCGGCTTGGGGAGGAAATGATGGCTGTAGGCGAACACGGCCAGCATCAGTATTTTCAGCGCGAGCAAAAGGCCGAGGACCCGGAGCCATTCCCGCGAAATTATTTTGGAATCGCCGGTCATTTGAAACTCCTGCGATACACCCTTTGCAGCAGGCCGAGCGTGTACCTCGGCCGGCGGAAAATCATGTCCAGGAAAATTTTCCGGAAAAGGGTGAGCGGGTTTCGGAGGAAACTGAACACGCTGTATTTGACGAACTCGCGTCCGGCCATCCGCTCGATCATTGCCGGGTCAAAATTCCGGGACTTGTAAATGTACCTGGTGAAGGTCAGGTTTTCAAAGTTGAAGTCGTCCGGGAGCAGGCCCTGGTCGCGGGCGCTCTGGTAGAGTTCGGTGCCCGGGAGCGGGTTGGCGATGAAGAAAAACGCGGTGTCGGTTTTAACCTCCCGGGCGTACCTGAAGGTCTGCCGCATCTGTTCCAGGGTCTCGCCCGGGAAACCGAAAATGTAAAAGGCATTGGTCCGGATGCCCGCGGCGCGGATTTTCCTGGTGGTCTCCCGCGCCTTCTCCAGGTCCAGCGGCTTCTTGATCAGCTTGTCCACCACCTCCTGGCAGCCCGACTCATAGGCCAGCGTGACCTCGTAAGCGCCCGCAGCCTTCATCAGCTCGATCATTTCATCGTCCAGGGTCCAGACCGCGATGCCGTTGGGCATGTTGAAGGAAATTTGGTAACCGCGCTCAATCATGCCCCGGAAAATGTCCTTGGCCCGCTTCTTGTTGGCGGTGAAATTGTCATCCTCAAACTGGAGCTCCTGGATGCCGTATTTATCGATCAACTCCCTGATCTCGTCCAGCACGTTTTCCGCGCTGCGCCACCGAAACTTCCATCCCCAGAACCTGCTGGAGGAGCAGAAGGTGCACTTGGCCGGGCAGCCGCGGGAGGTGATCATGGGCGTGTTCATCCGGCGTTTTGCCGCGAAGCTGTGGGGAACGATGATCTTGGGATAGAGCTTCATGGGCAGCAGGTCTCGGGCGGGGAAGGGGATGGAGTCAAGATTTTCAATCAGGCGGGTCTGAGGGTTGAGCCGCACGTTGCCGTTTTCCTTCCAGGCCAGGCCGTCAACCGATGACAGGTCCGATCCGGAGCGAAGCGCCCGGACCAGGTCGCGCATGGTGTATTCGCCCTCGCCGAGCGCGATCATGTCCAGGTTCGGCTCGCTGCGCAAAAGCTCCTCGGCCATGAACGCCGGGTAGGTGCCGCCGGTGATGGTCAGGATGCCAGGGTCAAGGGACTTGATCCGCTTGCACAGTTCGCGCACCACCGGGAAGACCGAGGAAAACAGACAGGTGATGCCCACAATGTCCGGCTTGTAGTCCGCGATGCGGGCCAGAATGTCATCGTAGCTTGCGCCATAGACCAGGAAATTCTCGTCAAGGTCAACCTCGTGGTAGAACCCCTCGGCAACCGCGTCCATGATCCTGACCTCAACCTCATTCCGGATCACCGAGGCGATGTAGCTTACCCCCAAGGGCGGCAGAACCAGCTTCATCGTCTCTTTGTAAAGCCGGACCGGAGGGAATAGAAGGAACACGCGTTCAATATTTCTTGCCGGAGACACCTTGATTTTAGACCCCTAAGCCCATAAAAAGTTTAATCTTACTCTAGCATTGCAGGGGCTTCTTTACAAAGACCGGGCAGGCGCGATTAAATGACTAAAATTGACAGGTGTCGCAAATTCAACTAACTTATAGAGCTTAAGCGGGTAATCGCGAGCAAGCTCGCACAGTTTGACGGAATGGTTCTATTCGACTTATGAATCAACTCCCGGAATTGAAGGCGGGAAAAATTGGCCGATAAAAATAGAGGCGCTGAAGCGGGTTCGGAAATCCTGCTCTACCGGGGTGAGGACGGCAGGAGCCGCATTGAGGTAAGGCTGGAGCGGGAAACGGTCTGGCTCACCCAGAACCAGATGGCGGAGCTTTACGAGACCACCAAGCAAAATATCAGTCTTCATATCCAAAAAATATTTGACGAGGGGGAACTCTCACCCGGGGCAACTGTCAAGCAATACTTGACAGTTCAAACCGAGGGTTTAAGAACAGTAAAGAGGGTGCTTGATTATTTTAACTTGGACCTGATCCTGGCTGTTGGTTATCGCGTGAGATCGTTGCGTGGCACGCAGTTCCGGCAGTGGGCCACCGAACGCTTGCGCGAATATCTGGTCAAAGGCTTCACCATGGACGATGACCGGCTCAAGGACGGACGAATCCAGAGCAGCGACTACTTCGAAGAACTGCTGGAGCGGATAAGGGATATCCGCGCCTCGGAAAGGATGTTCTACCAGAAGATCACCGACATTTACTCGACCAGCATGGATTACGACCCAGACCACCGGTTGACCCGGGAATTTTTCGCCACCGTGCAGAACAAAATGCACTGGGCCATCCACGGTCGCACCGCCGCGGAGATCATAGCGGAACGCTCGAGCGCGGATCGTCCCAACATGGGGCTTATGACCTGGAAGCGCGCTCCGAAAGGAAAAATCCGCAGGGCCGATGTCACCGTTGCCAAAAATTATCTTAAGGAAGATGAATTGCGGCGGTTAAACAGAATTGTCACCATGTACCTTGATTACGCGGAACTGCAGGTCGAAGAACGCCGGCCCATGACCATGAAGCAATGGATTGAAAAGCTGGACGCTTTTTTGCATTTCACCCAAAAACAGGTCTTGAGCAACCCTGGCAAAGTATCTGCTGAAGTGGCCAAAAGCCTGGCCGAAGGCGAATTTGAAAAATACTCGGAAAAATTGCGCAAGTTTGAAGTCCAAAACCCGGTATCTGACTTTGACCGAATGGTGCGCAAGCTAAGGAAGATGGAGGCGAAAAAGGCAAAAAAATATTAGTTTCCGTTTCACTCGCCCTGCGGAATGGGCGGAAGCGGCGCAGAGACTTAACCCGATTACATAAAATTGACACCCGCATAGATTTCAACTAATTTATAGAGCTTAACCGGGTAATCGCGAGCAAGCTCGCTCGCACAGACCGGATTTTTCTGGAGGATTGATGGATTACAAGGCTACTCTCAACCTTCCCGCGGCCAACTATGAGATGAAGGCGAATCTGGCCAAGCGCGAACCGGAGATGCTGGCCAAATGGGACGCGGGCAAGGTTTACGAAAAGATGCTTTCGGCTCGCCGGGGCCGGGCCAAGTTCGTGCTCCACGACGGGCCTCCTTATGCCAACGGCCACATCCATTTGGGCACGGGCCTGAACAAAATCCTGAAGGACTTCGTGGTCAAGTCCAAGGCCATGTCCGGGTTTTACACGCCTTATGTCCCGGGCTGGGACTGCCACGGCCTTCCGATAGAGCGCCAGGTGGAGGTAGAGCTGGGGAAGAATAAAAGCGAGATTGACACTCTGGAGTTCCGGAGGCTCTGCCGGGAATACGCGGCGAAATTCCTGGAGGTGCAGCGCACCGAGTTCAAGCGGCTCATGGTGCTGGGCCAATGGGAAAAACCGTACGTGACCATGGACTACAAATACGAGTCAATCATCGCGCATGAGTTCGCCCGGTTCGTGAGAGCGGGTTCGGTCTATCTGGGCAAGAAGCCGGTTTACTGGTGCTCCACCTGCAAGACCGCGCTGGCCGAGGCCGAGGTTGAGTACAAGGACAAGAGCTCGCCCTCCATTTACGTCCGGTTCCGCTGGCAAACAGGCAAGGGGAAAAATGCTCCGGCATATGGAGCGTTGGCCAGGCTTGAAGAGCAGTCCCCGGTTTATATCCTGATCTGGACCACCACCCCCTGGACCATCCCGGCCAATTTGGCGGTGGCGCTCAAGCCGGACTTTGACTACGTGGCCGCCAAGACCAAGGACGGGATTTACATCCTGGCCGAAGGTCTGGCCAGCCAGGTCCTGGACCACCTCGGGGTCAAGTTTGAAGTTGCCGGAAAATTCAAGGGCGAGGAAATCAAGGGCCTGGTGTTCAAGCACCCGCTTTACGAGCGCGATTCAATCGCGATCACCGCGGAATACGTAACACTTGACGCGGGCACCGGCGTGGTGCACACCGCTCCGGGCCACGGCCAGGAAGACTATGAGACCGGCATGCAATATGGTCTTCCGGCCTATTCGCCGGTGGACGACGAGGGCAAGTTTACCAACGAAGTGGAATTTTTCGCGGGCCAGTTCGTGTTTAGCGCGAACAAGAGCGTGAACCAGAAGCTCAAGGAATTGGGCGCGCTTTTGCGCGAGGAAGACATCACCCATTCTTATCCTCATTGCTGGCGGAGCAAGGACCCGATCATTTTCCGGAGCACGCCCCAGTGGTTCATCTCCATGGAAAAAAATGACCTCCGTCGCAAGGCCCTGGAGGCCATCCGGCAAGTCAAATGGGACCCGGACTGGGGACAGGAGCGGATTTACAAGATGATCGAGACCCGGCCGGACTGGTGCATCTCGAGACAGCGCTCCTGGGGAGTGCCGATCATCGCGTTTCATTGCAAGAACTGCGGGCACGTGGTTTTGGACGCGGACATCGCGGACCTGGTGGCCGACCTCTTTGCCAAGCACGGCTGCGACGTCTGGTTTGAAAAGAGCGCCAAGGAACTTCTGCCCTCGGGGTTCAAGTGTCCGACCTGCGCAAAAGATGATTTCCTCAAAGAGGACGACATCCTGGACGTGTGGTTTGATTCGGGGGTGAGCTACGCCGCGGTCTGCGAGCCGGAGCCGGAACTGGGCCTCCCGGTTGACCTCTATCTCGAAGGCTCGGACCAGCACCGCGGGTGGTTCCACTCCACGCTCCTCTGCGCGGTCGGGACCAGGGGAGTGCCGCCTTACAAGCAGGTGCTCACCCACGGTTACGTGGTTGACGGCGAGGGCAAGAAGCTGGCCAAGAGCGCGGGGAACTACATTGCGATTGAGGAAGTGGTTGCGAAGTATGGGGCGGAGATCATCCGGATGTGGGTTGCGGCTGAGAATTTCCGGAACGACGTGCGGGTTGACTACGACATCCTGGACAGCATCGTCAAGACCTACCGCAAGGTGAGGAACACGGTCAAGTATTTGATGGGCAACCTTGCCGACTTTGATCCGGCCAGGGAGATGGTCCCGGTTGACAAGATGTTCACCATTGACCGCTGGCTCCTGGCCCGCACCGAGGAATTCAAACGCCGGGTCAAAAAAGCCTACGACGCCTATGAATACCACCAGGTCTATCACCAGCTCAACAACTTCTGCGCGGTGGACCTGAGCGCAATCTATATCGATATCGTGCGCGACCGGCTCTACTGCGAGGCCAAAAACGGCAAGGCGCGCAAAAGCGCCCAGAGCGCGCTCGGGCTCGCGCTCGATGTCATGCTCCGGCTGATGGCGCCGGTGCTGAGCTTTACCGCGGAAGAGGCTTACGCTCTTATCCCGGTTGAGGGCGGCCGCAAGTCAACCATTTTTGAACTCGATTTTCCCGAAGACCGAAATGAATGGCTGGACGAGAAGCTGCTGGAAAACATGGATCGCCTGTTCCGGGTGAGGGACGAGGCGTTCAAGGCGCTGGACCAGGCTCAAAAGGACAAGAACTCGGGCGTGGGGCACCCGCTCGATGCGGAAATCCAGATCCAGGCATCCGGAAAACTCAAGCCGTTCCTGGAAAAGTTCAACAGCGTGGAAAAGGGCGAAGAAGACCTCGCCCGGCTTTTCCTGGTATCCTCGGTCAAGCTCATGGACCGGCTTTCCGAGGGCTATGACAGCGCCGAGGTTGAAGGCCTGCGCGTGCGCCTGGTCAAGGCCCCGGGCGAGAAGTGCCAGCGCTGCTGGACCTATTCAACCGCTCTGACCCGCAAGGACATCGAGTTTCCCGAGGTCTGCCCCCGCTGTTACCGCATATTGGAGGAGTCAAAATGAAGATCAAGGGGAAGGTCCACAAGTTCGGCGACGATATTGACACGGACGTCATCATCCCCGCCCGGTACCTCAATACCATTGACCCGGAAGTCCTGGCCGGGCACTGCATGGAAGGAGTGGCGCCCGGGTTCGCGGCCAAAGTCAAGCCCGGCGACGTGCTGGTGGCGGGCGAGAACTTCGGCGCCGGCTCCAGCCGCGAGCACGCGGCCATCGCAATCAAGGCCGCGGGCATCCGGCTGGTGATCGCCAAGAGCTTTGCGCGCATCTTTTACCGGAACGCCTTTAACATCGGGCTCCCGCTCCTGGAGTCAAAGGACGCGGTCAGGGGTTCAAGGGACCACGACGAACTCGAGGCGGAGCTTGAAACCGGGACGATCAAAAACCTGCGCACGGGCAAAAATTTCCAGGCCCTGCCCGTGCCTGAGTTCATGCTCCAGCTGATCAAGGACAAGGGACTTATCCCCCACCTCAAAAAACAGGTCCGGTGCGGAAGATGAAATCCTATCAGATAGCGTTCATCCCGGGCGACGGCGTTGGCCCGGAAATCCTGGCCGAGGGCCGGAAAGCGCTTGCCGCCGCGGCCGGAAAATTCAAATTCAAAATCGACTGGACCGATTACGACCTGGGCGCCCGATACCTTAAGCGCACCGGGGTCCCGCTTGAGGAAAGCGTGATTAAGGAATTGCGCAAGCTGGACGCGATTTACCTGGGCGCGGTCGGCAGCCCGGAGGTTGCGCCCGGGGTTCTGGAAAAAGGAGTGCTGCTCCGGCTCAGGTTTGAGCTGGACCAGTACATCAACCTCCGCCCGGTCAAGCTCTATCCGGGAGTGGACTGTCCGCTCAAGAACAAAGGCCCCAAAGACATTGACTTCGTGGTGGTGCGCGAAAACACTGAGGGGCTTTACGCGGGCGCCGGCGGGTTCCTCAAAAAAGGAACCTCGGAGGAGGTCGCGGTCCAGGAATCAATCAACACCCGCAAGGGAGTGGAGCGCTGCGTCCGCTTTGCCTTTGAGCTCGCGCGCAAGCGCAACAAAAAGAAGAGCGTGACCCTGGTGGGAAAAACCAACGTCCTCACTTACGCCTGGGACCTCTGGGACCGCGTTTTCAACGGCGTGGCCAAAGAGTACCCGGAAATCAAGACCGGCTACCACCACGTTGACGCCTGCGTGATGTATATGGTTCGCAACCCGGAATGGTACGACGTGATCGTGACCGACAACATGTTCGGGGACATCATCACGGACCTCGCGGCCATGCTCCAGGGCGGGCTGGGAGTGGCGCCGGGAGCAAACATCAACCCCCAAGGCGTGAGCATGTTTGAGCCGATCGGGGGCAGCGCGCCGAAGTTCGCGGGCAAGGGAGTGATCAACCCGCTCGCGGCAATCCTGGCCGGGGCCATGATGCTCGAGCACCTGGGCCAGAAGCAGGCCGCGGACGCCGTTGAGAAAGCCGTGGTCAAGACCATCGCCAAACACATGAAGAGCATGGACGTGGAGAAAATGGGAATCTCCACCAGCCAGGTCGGAGACAAAGTGGCCGAATACATTTAGTCTGGTAAAGATGGTAAAGATGGTGAAGCTGGTAAAGTTGGGGGTCTGGCCTCGAATTCTGGGGTCAGACCCCAACACCGAAGCTCGATCCTCAAAGTTGGGGTCTGACCCGAATGGCGCTAATTTAAGGTTGAGCCTGATAGCCAAGCGCTTATGGTCATCAACCAAATAATTTGATCGGGAGTTCGGGTTTCGATAGCCCGGCGCTTCAGCGCCGGGGAACCGGGCCGCGACCCCTCCCGCTGCGGCCCGCGCCGCGGCCCGGGCCGCAGCAAGGGTTTTAGGCGGTCGCCGTTCCCGGCCATAAATGGCCGGGCTAAGGAAACGCAAGACCGGGATTGTCCATGAGCTTAACTTAGTGCCATTCGGGTCTGACCCCGTGAGGCCTGACCCCAAGAGCCGAGAACCGCTTAAGCTGATCTTTGCGGAAATCATATTGCGCGGTGGGGGGGTCTGGCCTCATCCTCGCAGCCCGGACCTCAGCGAAGAGGCCTGACCCCAAGAGCCGAGAACCGCTTAAGCTGATCTTTGCGGAAATCGTATTGCGCGGTCTCTAAAGTATTCCCGAATTCAGTTGAATACCAGGGGCTAAGCTTCCGGTCATTGGGATTAATAACCACGTGCATCTCCACCGCGGGGTTGTAGCCCTGGGCGAGCAGGAATATTTTCTTCTTGGTGCGCGGGTTCTGGGCAGCGTCAACCACGATCATGGCATGGCCGGGGAATCCGCCCTTGATCAAGACGTCCCCGATCTCAAGGTCTTCGATATTGGCGACCGCGGCGAGTTCCTTGTTCAGGGAATAAGTGCCTGCATAGCGGAAAACCCAGATCAGGTAGCCGCAAAGGCTTTGGTAAGAATCGTCCGCTCCCGCGCTCTTGAGCCAGCGCACATAATTGCCGGCCACCACCGGGCGGTAGCCCTGCGCGTATTTGTCAAAGCGGGCCTCGTGGCCGGAAGTGAAATTGAAATGGATCGATGAATAGTCCTTGATCGAGTAGAGGTATTCCGCGGCCAGGCGGATGATGCTGTCCGCGCACTGCTGGAGGTCCGAGCGAGGGACGTCTATATCGATCACCGCGAAATGAGCGTCCTGCTTCCACCGGGGCTTGCCGTTATAAAGCAGCACTTCCGGCCGGCCAGGCTTGAGCGGGAGATGGCGCAGCCAGTCCTGAAAACTACCGGGCTGGACCGGGACGCGGACATACCCGGCAGGGACTTCCACCCGCGCTTCAATCGACTCGCGGGAATTGTGCGGCCAGAGATATTTCAACTCTTGCGCAAAAGCGCTTGGTTGAAAAATCGCAGCCAAAAATAAAACCGAGATCACCCGCAAAGCACCCGTTCCCTGCATGACCATACCGATGCCCGCATCACGCCAAAAGTTCCCCCATGCGTATGCTAATATTTGACAAATATATAATAATTTGATAAATTAAAGAAAAATTACGACAAGGAGGGGAAGGGCCATGAACCACGGAGACCTGAGCGATAAAAAAGAATTGGCCGAGGGCTTGCGGGAATTGCAGCGCCGGATCGCCGCGGCGAAAGTGACCTCATCCAAGCTCGATGAGTCAATCAACCTCGCCACCTTCAACATCCGCGATTTCGGCAAGAGCGCCCGCTGGGAGGAGTCGTTGCACCTGCTGGCGGAAATCATCGGTCAATTTGACCTGGTCAGCCTGATTGAGGTTCGCAAGGACTTGTCCCAGCTTGCCGAGGTGCTGAGGATTCTGGGGCCATACTGGCGGGCGATCTACTCGGACTACCTCAAAGACCGCGGCGGCAACGACGAGCGGATAGCCCTGGTCTATGACAAGCGCGCGGTCACTTTCAACGGGTTTGTGGCCAATGCCGCTCCCAAGCGCGTCTCTTCCAATGGCCAATACCTGCCCCGGGAAAGCTGGCTGCGCGAACCGTTCATGGCGTCCTTCAAAGCCGGCAGCTTCGATTTCGTGGTGCTCTGCGTGCACATCCGCTGGTCCGGGAAGAAGGAGGAGCGGGTGCGGGAGCTGCAAATGCTCGCGGACTGGGTGGATGAACACATCAAGGATTCGGCCTGGACGGACAGGGACGTGATCGTGATGGGCGATTTGAACATCACCAAAATCGAGAGCGATTTCTACCGGGCGGTCTCCAGCAAGGGCCTGCTCATGCCCGAAGCCATCGCCACGGTCAACTTCACCAACGTCAAAAAGGACTCGCGCTACGACCAGATCCTGATCTGTCCCCAATGCGAGAAGGGCTTCATCAACAAGGGCGGGGTTCTAGATTTCCACGCGGGCGACTGGAAGAAACTATTTCCCGGAAAACCCGTGTCCAGCGACGATAAATACACCTACCAGCTTTCCGATCATTTTCCGCTCTGGGTGCAGCTCAATACCAACATCGAGGGCTTCAAGCTGGACCAGATCATCCAGTCGGGCAAATAGGGCCGGCGCGTTTGGCTGTCAGCGGGGCGCGGGCCAATTCGCGGACTTGTCTTTGCCCAGCTCAAACGCCGTCCGCGTTTGGCCCTGGATCACCGTCGCATGGATCCGCTCCGGAGATTCAACCTCAAGCTTGACCTCCAAACCCTCGGCCGGGAGCGAGAGCGAAAGCGTCATCCCGGCCGCCTCTTGGGGCAGGCACGGCGCGAGCGTCCATTGGCCGTCTTCCTTGGAAAGCCCGAAAAGGATTTCGATCACCAGGTTATCGACCAGTCCGGTCCAGCCCACAAAATCTTCCACCGGCTTGTCGCCGCGCTTGAAAAAACCGTATTTGCGGGTGAGGTTGCCCAGGCTCAGCGACTGCGGGTCGTAGAACTCGTAAAACTTGCCGGTCCGGTCCCAGACCTTGTAAAGCCCGTCCGCGATTTTGAAGCTTTGGCTCGCGGCCTCGGCGTTGAAGCCGTAATCATTCATGCCCAGGATGATCAGGTAGTCGAGGTTGATCCAGACCGGGCCCATCCACATGTCCAGCAAAAAATTGGGGTCATTGAGCGCGATGGCGGGGATGGGGATGAGGGTATCGTATTCATCGGGGTCCATGATGTGGTTCTTCAGCCTTTGCGCCCGCGCCTGGTCCGGGATGCCCGCGAACAGGGGCAGGAACGAGGCATTGGTGTTGATCCTGACCAGGGAGTTCTTCCGGAAGTCAAAGTCGTAGTAAAGCCCGTCCGCCTCGTCCCAGAGATGCCTGTTGACCAGCGCTTTCAGCTCTTCGGCTTTCTTCCGGAACGACTCAGCCTCGTCCTTTTTGCCGAGCGCGTCGGCCATGGCCGCGAGCGCGAAATCGTCCGCGACCATGTAGCTGCAGAGGTCGACCGCGGCGATCTGGCTCAAGTCTCTCACCCGGGTGGCGGCGCGGTTGGTGAAGCGGGGGGAATTGTCCAGGCCGGATTCGAACTTGTTGTCCCAGAAGAAAAGCCCGTTGGCCATGGCGCGGTTTTCATAAAGCCAGCGGTTGTAGTTTTTCAAATAGGGGTAAACTTTTTCCAGGTAGGCGAGGTCGCGGGTGTGCTGGTGGAGCTTCCAGACCGCCCAGGACAAGACCGGGGGCTGGGTGTCCCGGGTCTGCCGGCTGGAATGAGGGATCATGCCCGAAGGTTTGGCGATTTCAAACAGCGGCATGAACAATTCCTGGCCCAGCGCGGCGTCCCGCCATTTCCAGACCAGAGCGATAAAAGCGGTGTCCCATAAGTAAACTTCCTTTTTAAACTCCGGCCCCGGAACCGCATAGCGGGTGGAAAAGGGCGGCTCGGCCGGCTTGAGGTTCAGCCGCAGCACGCGGTAGCTGTCATTGAAGGCTCTGGCCCAGTATTCCGGGCCGCTGCTCAGGGAGAGCGCGGGCGAATTTTTTTGCTCCGGGTCCGGTGCGGTTGCGGAAAGCAGAAGGCCCCAACCCAGGACCGCTCCGGCCAGCAGAAGGATTTTTTTCTTCATAGCCCAAAATCATAATCGGCAATTGCGCCCGCGTCAATGGAGCGGGCCTGAGGTATGACCGGAAATTCTTACGGATTTGGCTTGCAGGGTTTAAGGCGCTTCTTCAGGAGGCTTGGCCGAGGGGGGCGCTTCCGGAGGGCCGGTTGGACCGGGGGCCGGAGCCGCGGGCGCCTGGGTGGTCGCGCGAACGCGGCTCAAAGACTTCCTGGTCTCGGTGATCACGCCGAAGACGTGGTTCTGGATTTCCTGGTCCATGTCCACTTCCACCTCCGGCAAGGGCGGAGGCGCGGCCACGGCTGCGGCCGGCGCCGGTTGTGTCGCGGTGGTTGCCGGAAGAAGGATCGGCCCCGGCTTGGAAACGGTTGAGGCCGCCTGGGTGGTTCCCTGCTGCTGGGCCAGGAGCAATCCCGGCTGGGGCTTCTGCGGCTCAGAGGCCGGGACCAGGGATTGTTTTTGCGCCTCGTGGACCGCGACCAGCTGCTCCGACGCCTCGGCCCGGTCGGGCGAGATTTTCAAAACATTTTCGAATTCCGCGGCCGCGTTCGCGTAGTCCTTTTTGGCGAAATACAGTTCCGCGAGGTCAAGTCTTGGTCCCACCAGTTTGGGCTCCAGCTCAATGGCCTTTTTCAAGAAAGGCTCGGCGCGCTCATAATCTTTGATGGTGTATGCGGAAAAGGTTCTGCCCATCAGCCAGTTGCCCAGGGCGTTTTCCGGGTTGTCCTCGAGCAGCCGGTCCAGGACCATTTTGGCCTGGGAAAGGTTGTTCTGCGAAAGCATGAGCGCGGCGCGGCCGGCCCTCACCTGCGGGTCGGACATGGCGTCGGCGCCGGCCTTGCCGAGCAGGGTTTTGGCCCGGGTCCGCAGGAGCCAGCCTTGTTCGTGCAGGGCCATGAGCGCGGAGACCAGGATTTGCATCCGGTTCGCATCTTTATTGGCGTGGTCAATCCTGAGTGCGGCGCGGATTTCGGTCAGGGAGTCCATGTAACTTTTTTTGGTGTCCAAAAAGTAAAGCGCCTGGGCCATGCTCAGGTGCTCGTTGATGGCGCGCTGGTCTTGTTCGGTCAATACTTTCGCCGGAGCGGGCTTGCCGTTAGCTCCGTCCTTTAAACCAGCCAGCTTGGCGCGCAACGCCGGGTTGGTCCAGGCGAAATATCCGCCGGCGAGCACAGCCGCGGCAACCACCGCGGCGCCAACCGCCTTAAAGGGAAATTTGAAAGGTTTTTTCACCCGCATGGCCGCGGCCTGCTCTTGAGACGGGGCGCGCGTCTTCGCGGCGATGTCTCCGAAAATCTCCTTGTCCAGCTGGCTGGCCCCTGCGGGAGCGCTCAAATCCTCGCGGGTTTTGCCCTTGTCGGAGGAAGGCGCGTAAGCATAGGTTGAGCTTATGGCGGAAGGACGTTCGCGTCCGGCCGGGGGTTTGGCGGGAGCGGTATCCTCAGCTTCGCCCTCGCCGACTTCATCGGGAGAAAACTGGTATTCCTCTTCCGAACTCTCGGGCTCGGCCGCGGCATGAGCCTTGGGTTTTTCCGCCATGGCCGGCCCGGACGGGGCAGGGGGCCGGATTTTTTCCGCGGCCGGCTCCGCAGGCTTGGGCCCGGGAGTACGGACTTTTTCAACCTCGATTTCCGGCTCAGAGCCCGCCGGCACTTCAAAACTCTTTTCATCGAACACGGCTTCTTCGTGGCCGACAAACTTTTCGTCGACCGGCTTGGCCGGCTGCTGCTCCGGTTTGGATGTGGGCGCCGGTTGAGGCGACATGGAGACGGTGGTTAATTTTTCCGGCGGCAACTCGTCCATCTTCGGCACCTGGTCAAAGCTGTCAAAGTAATCGTCTCCGCCCGGGCCGGCCGGCTCGGTGGTCAACTCCTGCCCCTTGGCAGGCGCTTCAGGGGCAGGCGCAGGCTCTGAGCTTGCGCCGGCTTCGGTCCCAAGGACTTCAAACCGGCGCCTTTTTTCTTTCTCCCGCTCAAAGCACGCCTCGCAGAGCACCATCGGAGGATCGCCCTTGAGCACTCGGGTGGATGGGTTTCCGCAGGCCACGCAGGGAGGGGTTTTGAGCTTGGGGGTTTCTTCGGCAACGGGCGCGGGTTCCTTTTCCTTCTTCTTGACCACGAAAGCATGACCGCACTCCGGGCAGGATATTTTGGCGCCCTTGTCCGGGACCTTCTCCGGGTCAATCTTGTATTTTTTCCCGCACTCAGGGCACTGGATGACCATTCTTAAAATAGTTTATTGCGAATTCAGAGCAAGGTCAAGGCTTTGGCGCGGGTGGAACTGGTGAAGCCGGTGAAACTGACGAACCTGTTTTTTCATTGTTGCCGGTTTTACCAACTTTGCAGCTTGACCGGTTCGGCATTCGCCTGGATAATCTCGCTGGGATGGTACTGCGTTCGGCGGACATATTGGTTCTGGCGCTGTATTCGGCGGTGGTGCTGCTGCTGGGTTTTTGGGTTTCGCGGGGGAAAAAGAACGCGGAGGACTACTTTCTGGCGGGCAAGAAAATTCCGGGCTGGGCGCTAGGTCTTTCCATCCTGGGCACCTGCATTTCCAGCGTAACCTACGTTGCCTATCCGGGCATGGCTTTTGCCAGGGATTGGCAGTACCTGGTTCAGGGGCTGACGCTTCCGGTCCTGATCGCGTTGGGGCTTTTGGCGGTGGTTCCTTTTTACCGCAGGTACATCCGGATGAGCGTGACCGAATACATGGAGTCGCGCTTCGGCCTGGGGGTGAGGACTTACACGCTGGCGATCATCCTGATCTTTGAATTGAGCCGGCTGGCGACCGTGATGTATCTGGTCTCGCTGGTGATGAACACGGTGACCGGTTATCCCATCGCCTACATCATCCTGGTCACCGGGGTGATCACCGTGGTTTACACCGTGGCCGGGGGAATGGAGGGCATCATCTGGAACGACGTGGTGCAGACCATTCTTTTCTTCCTGGGCGGCTTGCTCACGGTTTTCATCGCAAGCCATGCGGTCCCCGGCGGATTGGCCGGGACATTGTCCAGCGCGTTTGAGCAGGGCAAGTTCAAGCTGCTGGATTTCACCCCCAGCTTTTCTCAGGCCGGGTTCTACGTCCTGTTTTTGAGCGGCCTGGTCAACTTCTTCTACTTCCTGGCCGGGAACCAGAACCAGGTGCAGAGGTATTTGTGCGCGCCGGATGAAAAGCAGGCGCGCCGCGCCGCGCTGTTCGGCTCGCTGGCCAGCGTGCCGATCTGGGCGCTGTTTTTGCTGGTGGGCACGTGCATGTTCGTTTATTTCCAGCACGCCCCGGACCCCATGGTCGCCGGCTTCGTCTCCGAGCAAAAGCCGGACAAGGTGTTCCCGTATTTCATCGCCACCCGGCTGCCGGCGGGGGTGGCCGGGCTGGTGCTCGCCGGGCTTCTGGCCGCGGCCATGAGCACGCTCGATGCCTCCATGGCCACCTTGAGCACGCTTGCGGTCACCGACCTTTACCAGAAATTCTGGAAGCCGAATGACCGGCAGTCCCTGCTGGTCGCGCGCGGACTTACGCTCATCTGGGGCGTGATTGGAATTGCCCTGGCCCTGGCCATGGTCAAGGTGGGCACGTTCCTCGAATTCTACTTCCGGCTGTTCTCGATTCTGGGAGGGTCGATCACCGGGCTTTTCGCGCTGGCGCTCCTGTTCCGGAGAGCGAACAAGGCCGGCGCAATCGCGGGGATCATCGCGGGGGTGGTGGTCACGGTCTGGGGCAGCCTCAGCTACATGGGCGTGAAGGTCGGCGCTTCCCAATGGCTAAAGTTCCCCTGGGACGCCATGATGGTGGGAGTGGCTGCAACCGCGGCCGTGGTGTTGATCGGTTATCTTGCCAGCCGGTTTTTGCCTTCCAAAGAAGGCGCCAAGGCGGCTGTTTTGTGGGACGTGTTTTCTCGACAAAAGCCCTCTTCGCGGATAGGATAGTGGCAATCGGACGACCAAATTGGGAGGAACGATGAAGGTTCTGGCCATTGGCGCGCACCCGGACGACCTGGAGATTTTGTGCGCCGGGACTTTGTTCAGGTTGAAAGAGCAGGGCGCGGAGATATCTTTGTGCGTGCTCACTGACGGGTCAGCCGGGCACCGCGAAATCCCCGCGGGCCGGTTGCGCGGGATTCGGCGCAAGGAAGCCGAAAACGCGGCTCGTTTCCTGGGCGCCAATCTCTACTGGCTTGGGGTTCAGGACGAGATGCTTTTTGACGACAAGCCCACCCGGCTGGAACTGGTGCAGGTGGTGAGAAAAGCGAAACCGAACCTGGTCTTCTGCCACGCGGAAAACGACTATCACCACGACCACCAGGCCGCGTACAAACTATCCTTTTCCGCAACCTTTATCGCCGGCCTCAAGAACGTGAAAACCCGCGCGAGCGCCATTGCCAAAACGCCTGTGCTCTACCAGATGGACACGCTCAGCGGCATGGGGTTTTTGCCGGAGGAATATGTCGACATATCAAATACTTTGGGAAACAAACTAAAGATGTTGTTGATGCATGAGTCGCAGGTTAATTGGCTTATGGCTCATGACCGGATTGACATAGGGGAGATGGTTACGGCCCAGGCTCGTTTCCGGGGTCTGCAAAGCGGGGTAAGACATGCCGAGAGTTTTTGCCTGGTGCGCGGCTGGGGCAGGGTGCCGGTAAAGCGGCTGCTGCCGTAATGATTCGCGAATAAATTCGCTCGCACAGAATGCGATAGGGGTGATGTAATGAATAAGGACAGGTTGAGCCGAATCCGGAAAGAGCTGGCCGGGATCGAGAAGGTGCTTGCAGATGCTCCTTTGATTGACGCCGGCTTTCAGATTCCCCGCCCGGAATTCCAGAACCGGCAGAAAAAGGTTTGGGAGGCGGTCAGGAGCGCGGGTTGTGACGTTGGTCTGGTCTTCAGCGACGAGCATTACCAAGGGGACGTGCCTTACCTGGGCGGCAACACCAACATCACGATTGAGCAGGTTGCGGGCGCGATCGGCAAGGAAGGTTTCCACATTATTGCCGGTCTGGAAGGCGGATACGTCGCTGAGCAGCTTGCCAAAAGGGCGGACGCCTCGGTGCACAAGGTTGAGCTGCTCAAGCTGGCGGACGAGGACTATCCGGTCAAGTCGGAGCGGTTGGAAGACGCGCTTTTGGCCGCGGCGGGCGGCATTGTCAGGAAAGTTGCCTTGCTCACGGTGCGGCAGGTGATTCCCTGGGCGCTGGTGCACTTCCTGGAAAAGGCCTACGGCGCGAAAAATATTCTGGACCTCCAGCTGGCCTACCAGAAAATCCGGCACGAGAAGAGCCATTTTGAAATGCGGGCGACCGAGGACGCGGCGCGGATTGCGGACGCGGCCATGACCGCGATGGTTTCGGTGCTCAAGCCGGGGATGCTGGAGACCGAGGTCGCGGCTTACGGCTATTACGTTTGCCGGCTGCTGGGCGCGGAGGGGGACGGCTTCCAGGTCATGGTCGGCTCGGACGAGGCCAACCGCACACTGATCGGCAAGGCGCTCAATCGTCCGGTCAAGAAGGGCGCGTTCGTGCACCTGGGCGTGAGCCCTCAGCGCGACGGCCTGACCGCGTGCGCGCGCCGGAGCGTGGTGGCGATGGAGCACGGCCGTCGTCCGAGCGAGGGCCAGCTTTTCTGGTTTGACCTGGTGGAAGGCGCGTATGCCGAAGGTTATCGCGCCTTTGTGGAAGTGGCGGAGAAGGGCCTGCCGGCGCGGCTTCAGGAAGAGGCGCTGGTGAATTATTTCAAGAGCAAGAATGAGCTGGTCTCGCGCAAGGTGGGAAAAAAAGTTGACCTGGCCAGGCTCAAGCCCTATACCGGAACGCACAACGCCGGCTACACCGAGTGCCAGGAGTTCTACGGGGCGATCACGCTCAGGTCAGACCAGCCGCTGGGAAAGCAGATCGTGACCATGCTGGACGTGGCCCTGCGCGGGATCGGAGACACCTGGAGCCAGGTGGTTATCCCGGGGTTCGATTTCTTCGTGGTCGAAAACACGCTGGGCAAGTTCGGGCCCAAGGTGAGAACCTTCAACCAACTGCCGGTCCGGGTCCAGGAACTGGTCGGCAGATATTGAAAACCATTATTTGATGATTCCCCGTTCCTTCAGGATGGTGGCCACCATTTCGATGTGATTTCCCGGCGGCGTTGCGGGATTGGCTTTTCTGAGCATGGTTATGGCCTCGGTCGGGCAGGTTGAGACGCACAGCCCGCAGCCGATGCAGCGGTCCGGGTCAACCGGATAGACATCGCCCTCCTGGATCGCGTCCATCTGGCAGCGGTTCAGACAGGCCTCGCAGTTGGAGCAAAGCTCCGGGTCGATCCTGGCCTGGAATGCGGAGTCGATCTGCTTTTTCAGGATTCTGATCTCCACTCCGGTGTCCGTGGCAGGGAAGGGGCCATGCAGTTTGTCCAGACGCTAGGCAAGCTTGAAATATACTTCGTCACTCAACGTCATACTCCTTGGGTATGGCCCTTACTGGGCTTTGTACCCCGGCTTGCGCCAGGCGCCGTTGCTTTCAAACCAGAGCTTCTGGTTGTTGAGTGCCTCGGGCAGGTCTCGCCGGGTGAGAAAATCCTGAACCGACTTGGGAATCCCGAACCCGGTTTCGGAAATGGTGCCGTAGCGGCAGAGCGTGCGGTTGTCGTCAATGTAATAAAATTGCCAGAAGCCTTCCAGGCGTTTGAGGTCGTTTTTGAATTCGGGGGCGAGGTTCCATTGGAGTAAATATTTTTGCGGGTAATGGTACCAGCGGACCCGGAAGACCAGCCTGATGAACAGGATTTTCAAATGCTCCTCGATATTGTCGCCGTCGGAATAAGTTTGGACCTGGACGACCTTGTCGAGGTAGGGGACGTACTCTGCCTGGCGGGCGTCCTGGGCCATGAGCGTGTAAACCTTGTCAATCGGCTGGTTGACGATCATGGCCGCCTTGATGAAGGCATCGCTGGTCGACTCTTCCCGGCCGATCTTCTTGATGATGATGACCTCGCCTTTTTTCAGCCGGCCAATGTCCTGGGCGGATAGCCCCTTGTAAGCCTCCGGGTTCTGGTCCGTGGGCGCGCCCGGGGGAGGACCCGCGGCTGCCCAAATCCCGGCCGCGGCCAGGATCAGCAATGCCCATTTTTTCATCGGACCTCCTGTAGCTAAAAAGTATCCATGCGGCCGCGATTTTGTCAAACAGGCTATTGGACGAATGGGGTTTGGAGTGCAGGCCCAAAAAAAGCCCGCGGGTGCGGGCTTTTTGGTTTTATTGATTGAAAGGGGATCAGGATTGCGGCCCGGGCCCGCTTCCAGAGTCCGGTCCTGAGCCTCCGCCTTGAGGCGCTCCGCCCCCGCTCATACCTCCGCCTCCGCCTTGGGGCGAGCCTCCGCCGCCATAGCCGCCACCTCCGCCAGCGCCGCCTCCGCCTCCACCGCTCCCGCCTCTGTAGCCTCCTCCTCCGCCATGCCGGGGGGGGCCGCGGTGGTCGCGGGGTTCGCGGTGGTCGCGCCTTGGGCCGCCTTCACGTCCGGGTCCGCGGTCGCGCGAGTCGCGCTCCACGTATCCTTCGGGCTTGGGCAGCAATTCTTTCCGGCTCAAGGATATTTTACCGCTGTCCTGGTCCACGGCCAGGACCTTGACTTCGAGCTCGTCGCCTTCCTTGACCACGTCCCTGACGTATTCCACCCTGCGCCATGCCAACTGAGACACGTGCAGCAGTCCGGAAATTCCGGGCAGGATTTCCACGATGGCGCCGAACTCCATGAGCCGCTGGACCGTGCCCTTGTAGGTTTTGCCGACTTCCGGCGACACAGTAAGTCCCTGGATCATTTCCAGGGCCTTCTGGTTGGACTCGGCATTGGCCGAGGCGATGTTGACCGTGCCGTCGTCCTCAACGTCAATGGTCGCGCCGGTCTGCTCAACAATGGACCGGATCATCTTGCCGCCCGGACCGATCACGTCCCTGATCTTGTCCACCGGAATCTTGATGGTGATGATGCGCGGCGCGAACGGCGAAAGCTCGCGCCGGGGCTCCGCAATGCTTGCCTTCATTATGTCCAGGATTTTTCTCCGGCCTTCTTTCGCCTGGACCAGGGCCCGGGTCATGATCTCTTTGGTCACCGCGGGAATCTTGATGTCCATCTGCACCGCGGTCACGCCGTCATAGGTGCCCGCGACTTTGAAGTCCATGTCGCCGGCGTGGTCCTCGTCCCCCAGGATGTCGCTCAGGATGAGGAACTTGTTATCCGATTTGGCCAGTCCCATGGCGATCCCGGCCACCGCATCCTTGATCGGCACGCCCGCGTCCATCAGCGCGAGCGAACCGCCGCAGACCGTGGCCATGGAGCTGGAGCCGTTGGACTCCAATATGTCGCTCACCACCCGCACGGTATAAGGGAAATCCTCGTGCCCGGGCATGACCCGCACCAGCGACCTTTCCGCGAGCACCCCGTGGCCGATCTCGCGCCGGCCCGGGGCCAGCCGGTTGGAGGTTTCTCCGACCGAGAAGGGGAAGAAGTTGTAATGGAGGTAGAAGGTCTTGTAGAACTCCTCGTCCACGTGCTCGATCTTTCGCTCGTCCTCACGGGTGCCCAGGGTGGTGACGACCAGGGCCTGGGTCTCGCCCCGGGTGAACAGAGCCGAACCGTGGGTCCGCATCAGCACCCCAACCTCAGCCTTGATCGGGCGGATTTCGTCCATTTTGCGGCCGTCGATCCGGGCATCGTTCTCAAACATATATTTGCGCAGGGTCTCGCGCTCCAGGCCTTCCAGGGATTCGTTGAGCAGGTATTCCTTTTCCGCCAGCTCCGGGTGCTTGGCAATCGTGTCCCTGAGGATGCGCTCCTTCAAAAAGCGCACCGCCTCGTGCCGGGCTTGCTTCACCGGGACCGTCAACGCCCGCAGCATTTCCGGCTCGTGGGCCGCCATGATTTCAAGCTCAATCGCCTGGTTCAGCACCTCCCGCTGCAGCTCCATCTTGGGCTTGCCGGCTTCTTTCCGGAGGCTGTCTTGCAGATCAAGCAGAGGCTTCATCTGCTCGTGCGCGAAGAAAATCGCGTCCAGCAACTCGTCCTCCGGAACCATCTTCGCCCCGCCTTCCACCATCAGGATGCCGTCCTGGCTGCCCGCAACCACCAGCTCCAGCGTGCTCTTCTCAAGCTCGCTGCGCTTGGGGTTGATCACCAGCTGCCCGTCGATTTTGGCGACCTGCACCGCGGCGATCGGGCCCTGGAAAGGGATGGACGAGAGCTCGAGCGCGGCGCTGGCCCCGGTGAGCGCGAGCACGCCCATGTGGGTTTCGGTGTCCGAGCTCAAGACCGTGGCCATGACCTGGGTGTCGTACCGCCAGCCGTCCATGAACAGCGGCCGGATCGGACGGTCGATCAGGCGCGAATTCAGGGTCTCAACCTCGGTGGGCCGGCCCTCGCGCTTGAAGAACCCGCCCGGGATTTTGCCCGAGGCGTAAAACTTCTCCTGGTAATTAACCGTGAGCGGGAGCATGGACTCTTCCATCTTCTTGTCTTTTTCCGCGACCACCGTGACCACAATGATGTTGTCGCCCCATTTCACCAGCACCGCGCCGTCAGCCTGGCGAGCCATGGCGCCGGTCTCAAGGCTGAACTCCCGGCCGGCAAAATTAATGCTTACTTTCGAATACATTTCTACCTGTCCTTTTTCGTAGCTAAAGGTTTGAGTTTATAGGTTGGTAGGTCTGGACGGAGTAGCTACTTCCTGAGTCCAAGCTTGCTTACCATCTCTTGATACCGGTCAAAGTCCGTCGCGCTAAGATATTTCAACAGCCGCTTCCGCTTGCCGACCAGCATCAACAATCCCCGACGGGAATGGTGGTCTTTGGGATTGGCTTTGGAATGCTCGGTAAGGTAGCTGATCCGCTCCGTCAAAAGCGCGATCTGAACCTCGGGACTGCCGGTGTCCTTCGCATGTTTCCGGTATTTTGCCACCGTCTCTTGTTTCTTGGCCGCCTCAAGTGCCAAATTCGTTCCTCCTTGTCTCTTATTCTTTTTATTTATGTTATCACTAAAATAATATAGCGGCTTTTTCCCAAATGTAAAGCATAACCCGTTCCGCGGTTGGGGATTAGGGATGGGGAATTAGATTGGGAATTTCGAATTCTGAATCCGGAACCCTCGGAACCACCGGAACTTCGGAACGATTTTTTTCGCCCTAAACCCTATCCTTCAATTCCCAATTCCTGCTTTTCTGGTCGGGGCGGTGGGATTTGAACCCGCGACCACCGACACCCCATGCCGGTGCGCTACCAGTCTGCGCTACGCCCCGACTGTAATGGCTATATTAACCTCGCGGCCGGATTTGTCAATGGCGGATTGAAAGCCCATGCCTGCCCCTTTGCGCCTCGGACGCGAAACGACAAACCAGAAACCTCTAAACCGCGGATTAGACCCCGTCCATCTTGCGCAGCCGGAAATGCCGGTAAGATTTCTGCACGCTCTTGCGGATGTGGGACAGCCGGGTTGACTCTTTGGGATGCAGGGCCAGGAACAGCTTGTTTATTTTTTGGCGGTCCGGAGTCCGGGACTTAAGCTCGTGGTCCAGCGCCAGCAAGGTGCGAAGAGAACGCTTGACAAAATGATCGATCGCGGCCCGGGCCTCCCCGGAAACCTTCTCAAACTCAATGGCAAACCCCGGAGGATAACCGTACCAGTGCGAGTTGTCCGCGCGGTCGAAATTGTTCCATACCACCCGGCTGATCGCGTTATATTGTTTGCCGTCCAGAACCCATGCCAGGTCCACAAGGTCGTTTTTCAGTATCCTCCGGACCCGGCAGGCCAGGAATATGCCTCCGGCCCCAATCGTGATCGCGCGAGCCGGATACCATTTCCCAAGGTAATGATACTTCGCCGGCAGGCTGCATTCGCAGCGCTGGAACTTCCGCTCCTTGGTCCAGCCCTCCTGGATCGAAAGGTCAACCAGCAATTCCCCTTTCTTCATGCCTGATTCCCCTTTTAAATAATATCAATTTAAACACCAAAATGCAAAAGAGCGGCTCCTCATCCGCTTTTTTCTTTCCCGCAATTTGGGCATTACCGTATTTATAGTAAAATATTGCACGGAGCGCAGAATGGCCGTGCCTCTGCCAGGGGACGCATTCACCGGCTGGCGCATAGTAAGCGCTCCGGGCAGTGATAGGTTGTGATCTCGGGGAATTGGCCTGGAGGAAAGTGATGGAAGAGAGGGGCAGGGTCAGGGTTGCGATCATCGGCGCAGGACCTGGCGGAATGACCGCGGCAATTTATCTCGCGCGAGCCGGCATCGAATGCAAAATCTTCGACCCCGGGGTCCCGGGAGGCACCGTTTTCCTCGTACATGAAATCGAAAACTACCCGGGGTTCCCCAAAGGCGTGCACGGACGAGAACTGGCCGCGGCTATTGAGGCCCAGGTGAAGCGCTTCGGAGTGGAGATAGCCCCCCAGGACGTGGCCCGGGTGGAGAAGTTTGAGGATAGATTTTTGCTTTCGCTTGGTTCGGGCAAGCAGGTGCTGGCCGAAGCGGTGATCCTGGCCACCGGCTGCCGGCCCCGGCGCCTGGGCATCAAAAATGAGGCCCGGCTCTGGGGCAAGGGCGTCAGTTACTGCGCAACCTGCGACGGGTTTTTCTACAAGGGGCAGGAGGTGGCGGTGATCGGAGGAGGAGACGCCGCGGTCCAGGAGGCGCTATATCTTTCCAACATCTGCAAAAAAGTCTACATCATCCACCGGCGAGACCGGCTGCGGGCCAAAAAACTCCACCAGGACCGGGCGCTTTCCAAACCCAACATCCAGGTCCTGTGGGAGACGGTGCCCGAGGAAATCCTTGGCTCCACCGAAGTCAAAGGCTTGCGTCTGCGCAATCTGAGGACCGGCGAGGAAATGGAACTGGCGGTGAGCGGGATTTTTTTCTACATCGGGGTTGACCCGATCAACGAGCCCTTCTCCAAACTCCTGAACCTTACCGAGGACGGCTTTGTGAAAGCGGGAGAGGATACCAAGACCAATGTTCCCGGAATTTTCGCGGTCGGCGACATCCGCAAAAAGCAGAACCGACAGATCGTGGGCGCGATCTCGGACGGCTGCAACGCCGCGTTTGCCGCCGAGGAATATTTGCTGGAAAAGGGATGAAAGCTCCGGGCCCGGACCGAGGATGGTCTGAAATCCGAATCCAGGGACCCACCCGGCTCCTGGAAATAGTGTCCGAATTTCTGCACTCGCTCGGCTCGGCCGGGGCCGTCTTTTCCCGGCCCTCAAGACCAAGGCCGGGGCATGAAACCATGACCGCGTTCCTGGCCAACGACCGGACGCTCAACGCCAAAATCGAGTCCCTTAACGACTATCTCAAAAACCTCCGCAGCCAGTTCCCCGGAGCCCGCCTCGGTCATCCCCGGATTTCAACCATCGTTGAACGAGACTGGATCAACCAGTGGCGCGAAACCGTGGCGCCAACCAAGGTCAGCAAAAAATTCTGGGTGGTGCCCGAGTGGCAAAAGGGCCCGCCCCCGAAGAAAAGACCGGGCGAATTGGTCATCACCATGGAGCCGGGACTGGCCTTCGGAACCGGGTTCCATGCAACCACCCAACTCTGCCTGGAAATGATCGAACAACTCGTGCCCGAAAAGGCCAAAGTCGTGCTCGATTACGGAGCAGGAACCGCAATCCTGGCAATGGCCGCAGCCTTGCTCGGAGCAAAAAAAACCGTCGCAATCGACAGCGATCAGTTGTCCGTGAGAGTCGCCAAAGATAATATCGCCTATAATAAACTTGAGTCACGGATTCAAGTCATCATCGCAGGAAAGGCAACCGCAAAAAGAATATCCCCGTTCAATTTCGACCTGGTCGCAGCCAACCTCTTCGCCGGAGAACTGCTCCGGCTGAGATTTTACATCAAGAGGCACCTCAAGAAAAAAGGATGCTTAATCGCCGGGGGAATCCTGACCGCGCAGGCCAAAGAGGTCATCGCCGGATACCAAAAGGCAGGGTTCAGCCTGGTCCGAAAAAAAGAGAGGCAGGGATGGGTGGCGCTATTGATGAAAAAAAAGTGAGGAAGACCTGGCCAAGGTTTTTCATCCAACCGAGGAGGGTCCAGACCCGCGACGGGCAGCTCTCCGCGACTATGGACAAGGACCTGGTCCATTACCTCCGCACCGTGCTCAGGATTGGGGTCAATCAAAAAATCATCCTCTTCGACGGCTCCGGAAGGGAATACCTGGCGCAGATCGTGGAATCCAGGCCCGCGCACGTGCAGGCAAAAATCATAGAGACCAGGTCCCCCCGGACCGAGTCCAAGTTGGAGATCACCCTCGGTCAGGCGCTGCTCAAAGAGCAGGCTTTTGACAAGGTGCTGACCTCCGCAACCGAACTCGGAGTCAGCAAGATCATACCCGTCTTGAGCAAAAGGGTGGTCGCAAAAATCAATCCCGCCGAGGCCCATAAAAAAATCTACCGCTGGGAAAAAATCATCCAGGAAGCCGCCGCACAGTCCGCAAGAGTCAGCATCCCCAAAATCGAATATCCCGTCCCCATCGACCAACTCCTCCAACAAAATGCCGACGCCCAAAAAATAATCCTCTGGGAAAAAGCCCCGGGAGGAGAAATCAAATCCCCGGAAATAATGCGGGAATTTTTTTCCAAAAACAAAATCCGCATCCTCATCGGACCCGAGGGAGGGTTTGAGGATGACGAGGTGGAAAAAGCCCTTCAAGCAGGGTTCATAACCCTCGGACTCGGACCGCGTATCCTCCGTGCCGAAACCGCCCCAACCGCAGCCCTGGCAATCTTGCAGTATCTCTTCGGAGACCTCGCAACCAGCAGCTAAAGCAAATTGGGGTCAGGCCCGAATGGCGCCAAGTTAAGCTCAATAATAGTTTTGGCCCAGCGGTTTGATAATGGCCCCGCGCTTATGATCATCAACTGATTAAATGGACAATCACGGTCTTGCGTTTCCTTTGCCCGGCCATTCATGGTTTGGACTGCGATTGAAATTGCTTTTCGATAGCCGGCCATTTATGGCCGGGAACGGCGACCGCCTAAAACCCTTGCTGCGGCCCGGGCCGCGGCCCGGGCCGCAGCGGCAGGGGGCGCGGCCGGGTCCCCCGGCGCTGAAGCGCCGGGCTATCGAAACCCGAACTCCCGATCAAATTATTTGGTTGATGACCATAAGCGCCGGGCTATCGAAAGAATCGAATACCTGCCAACCTATTCAGTTGATGACCATAAGCGCTTGGCTATCAGGCTCAAATTTAAATTAGCGCCATTCAGGTCAGCCCCCTCGCTTTTTTCAACACCCCGATCTAACAGGCTGTTGAAAAAGGCGATTTTGGCGCGGGTCTGCGGCGCTCGCGACTGCGATTCCAGGAAGCTACCCTCTCCCCGACCCTCCCCCCTCCCAGGGGGAGGGAGATGGTTTTTCAACACCCTGATCTAAGGATCGGAAAAACCTTATTCGGGTTTGGGAATTGGCGAATATTTTCATTTTTTGAACCCCGCGATTTTGGACATGGGCTTGAATTCGACCATTTGCATCTCCTGGTTGGCGGATTTTTCGAGCAAGGCCTGGTCCACCATGAGAGTTTGTCCCCGGCTGCTTAAGAACAGCGCCTCCCGCAGCGCGGCAATGACCGCGTTCTTGATGTGTCCTCCGGCCATTGGGAATTCATGGGCCAGGCCGTGGATGTCCACGTCGGTCGCGAGCGGCGCTTTCCGGAGCATGGATTTCCAGAGCAATTCGCGCTCCGGGGCTTTGGGCATGGGCAGTTCCAGTTTGAGGTTGAGCCTGCGCTCGAGCGCGGGGTCCAGGGTTTCCACCATGTTGGTTGTGAGGACCACGATTCCGGGGAACCTTTCGATTTCCTGGAGGAATATGTTTTTGAGCCGGTGCATGACCTCGTTGCTGACCGTGTTGGCCTGGTATCTGCTGCTGATGAGCGCGTCGGCCTCGTCGAAGAGCAGGACGTATCCTTTGTCCGCGGAGGATCGGAAGCATTCTCTCAGTCGCTTGTCGCTCTGTCCGAACCACATGGAAAACAGGGTGGGGTATTCGACCCGGGCCAGGGGCTTTTTGACTTCCGCGGCGAGCGCGCCGGCGGTGAGCGTTTTTCCGGTGCCGGGCGGTCCGTATAACAGGGCGAGCAGGGACCGGCTGTTCTTTCCGCCCACACCGGCGAAGAGTTTTTGCGCGGATGGCGACTGGTGGAAATAGATCGCCTGCTCGATCTGCCTCCGGCTTTCCGGAGCAAGCACCACGCTTTTCAACCCGGCCCGCGGCTCGCTGACCTCCAGCAAGCTCTCCGGGTCCCGTTCTTTCTCGTGCTCCTGCTCCGGCGCCAATTCCGGCTCGTCTTCGCTGACTCCGAGCAGCCAACCGGCCAGTTCCGGCTTGAGCTCCCAACCCTCGTACCTTGAGTTGTAATGGCGGAGGCTGCTTTGCTGCAGACAATGCTCGCAGAGCCTGTGATATTTTTCGAGCAAGTCCACCTGTCCGAGCGCGGACTTCGGGTCCGGAAAGATAAGGTTCACCAGGTTGGACGCCGACTCTTGAAAGTTGGCGTTAAGCCGCAGGCTCTCCCTGAACACGGAGTTCTTGAGCTTGATGCCCAAGAGACACACGAGAATCCTCTGCTCGGTGCGGCCCAGGCCGAGTCTGCCGCACAGGACGGCAAAAGCGTGTTCGCAGTATTTCCCCCCTTGACCATAGAGGTGGAACAGCTCCTTCTCGCACTGCCGGATTTTCCGGAACAGACCAGGGGCGTCTTCGCCTCTGGTAACACGTTCGCCGTCCCCCCGGTCATGGGTTGAGCTCCCTTTCAAATCGCTGACAAACCGGTCCTGCATCAGGTGCGCGCGCCGGTTGTATAGATAGAATAGCTCAAACACCCTCCGGTTGAATTCTCGCATTCCCTTCATCCTTCCAACCTCCTTTCGAAAATAAAATGGCTAGAACTCTGCCTAGCCTGCTCGTATTATAAACAACGGCAATGACAGAAGCGGTCAGAGATTTTGGAAAAAAATCAACCGGCCTTGCAATTAGCTGGAATCAAAGGAGAAAACGACAAAATTATTTTTGCGGATTCCCTCAAGGATTCGCGGCTTCCGCCTTCGCCGAGGCTTCCTACTTCGTCCCGCAAGGCGGGACTTCGTCGGACAAGTCGGAGGACGAGATGCTTCGGAGGGCTACGTCGGGCAGGCCACTGGCCCGCACACTTTCCCCGTTCCTCTCCTCTGGTCTTCCTTTTCTCGTTTCTCGTTTCTCTTTCCTCTATCTTGAGTTTAGGCTGACTTCAGGATTTGCATCAGGATTTGGGGTGCTTTGTCCAGGGGCACGGACCTGCCCTACTTCGTCTCAGGTGGGTGCAAGCAGTGGGAGTGACTTCCTCCTTCGCTCTTATCTTACGAACAACGAGCACATGGTGAAAAGAGATTCGCGACTAAAGTCGCTCGCACATTGAAAAGGTTCAAGGTTCAAGCAGATTTTAGGATCTGCATTAAAATTTGAGCAGCCTTGTCCAGGGGCACTGCTCTCGGTGAGTTTTGGAGTTTGCCGGGGTTTTTGATGACGGCGTCGACCGCTCGTTTGAGGAGGGCGTCGGTGACTCCGGGGACTTCGGAGAGACTTGCCGGGTGTCCGAGTTTGCGGCAGAAGTTACCGAGCGCGGCGAACAGTGCCTCGCCCATCTCTTCCAGGGGCAAAGCCTCGCTCACTCCGAAAAGGGGCGCGAGTTTTCGCGTGTTCCATTCCACCATCGGCAAATAATACCTCCAGCATGGTCCGAGCAAAAGCCAGACCGCGGAGCCGTGGGCGAGCACGTCTTTGAAGCAGAAGCTGAACCCGTGCGGCAGTCCGGTGCCTTTGAAATTGATGGCGATGCCTCCGCAGGTGGATGCGAGGGCGAGTTTTTCTCGCGGCTCGGCCAGGTTTGGGTGTTGGGCCGCGGTTGGGAGGAATGACAGGCCGAGTCGGATGGCTTCGATGGTCATTGGTTCGATCCATTCGGGCGCTGCTTGCCGGTCGAGGAATGATTCGATGAGGTGCGCGAGGGCGTCGAGTCCGGTTGAGATGGTCAGGTTTTCGGGCATGGAGGCAGCTATCTCGGGGTCGACAATGGCGATGGCGGGGATGAGCGCGGGGTCGACCACGATGCGTTTGAGTTTTTCCTTGGAGTCGTAGAGCACTGCGTATTTGGTGACTTCGGCGCCGGAGCCGGAGGTGCTGGGAATGGCGATCATGGGCCTGAGCTTCTGTTTGCTCTTTTCGAGGAGAGGCGTGACCGTTCCCGTGCCCCAGAGCGCGTTGATCTCAACGCCAAGCGTGGCCATTGCCGAAGCGACTTTTAGCGCGTCGATCACGCTCCCGCCCCCGAGCGCGACCAGAAAATCGGGCTTGAATTTCCTGATCTGTTTGCTCAGGTTGTCCACGGTTGCATCCCGGGGCTCGGGCTCGATCCCGGCGAAGACGTGGAGGCTGACCCCGGTATTGTTGAAGCAGGCCACGATTTCGTCGAGGAACCCTTCGCGCTTGGCGAACCCACGGGAGGTTGCGAGCAGGGCTTTTTTCCCTATTTCGGGCGCGAGCCTCTCCATGATTTTGCGTTCGCCGGCCCCGAAATAAATACGGGTTGGCTTGTACTTTTTGAGATATTGGTTCATTGCCTCACCATCCTGCTGATCTGTTCGGGAAAAATAAACACCATGTTCCGGTCGGACAGTTTTTTGAAAAGGGTGCTCGGGGCCATTCCGAAATATTCATTGCGGGTAACGTCGCTCCATTCCAGGCAGTCGGCGCACTCGGTGCGGTGGAAATTGTAAGTGAAGCCTTGTTCATAGACCTTGACGACGCCGAACCCGCTCGGGTATTCCTTGGTGGCCGGGACCATGATTTGGGGCAGGACCTTGCCCGCGAATTGCCCAAAAGTTATTTGCGCCTTGTGGCCGTGGCCGTAGATGCAGGCAACGACCTGGGGGTTCTGGTTAAGGATTGCTCTCATGCGCGAATTGGTTTCCCGGGTGATGTCGGGCAGGCCGAGCGCGTCCGGCCGGTGGCTGACAATAAAGGCCGGCTGGCGCTTGTTCGCGGCCAGAGTTTTTTCCAGCCAGGCAAACTGGCTTTGGGAAATCTCGCCCATGCCGTCCGCCAGACGGGTGTCGTCCAGATAGACAAACAAAAACCCCTTGTGCTCAAAAACATAGGCGCTTTCCTCGAGATTGAAGACCGCTTTGAACCAGTCGCGCGGCTCTGCGCCGACCCGGTCGTGGTTCCCGCGCAGGACGTAATAAGGCTTCTCCAGCCGGTCCAGGATTTGTTTGGCGGTTTCAAACTCGCTTTGGAGGAACCAAGCGGTGAGGTCGCCGTTGACGATGGTGAATTCCACCGGGTGAGTGTTGATCAGCTCGACCGCGTTCCTGGCGGTGAACGCCCAGTAATTGTCCACCGGATATTTCCAGACAAACCCCGGACTGAGCGCGGGCAAAAACGAAACCGGGAGAATGATCAGGCCGGCCACGTCCTCGTTCACGTGCAGGTCGCTCATGATTGCAAAGCTGAAAAGCAGCTTTCCCGCCGGAGGCGTCGGGGTCAGGAATGAACCCGGAGAGAGCCTTGAGCGCGGCGCGGGATAGCCTGCGCACTCCAGGCGGTAGAAATATTTTTCCCCGGGCGTGAGCCCGCTCACGGTCATGAAATGAAACGCGGACTTTGCGCGCTCCGGCTTTTCTTGGTCAGGCGTTTTCCCGGCCGGGCCGAATTTGACTGCGCAGGCTTCGGGCCGGTCGGTTTTCCAGGCAAGGGAAAAGGAATCAGAGGTCACGGTCACAAGCTCGGCGTATAGGACTTTGGCCGCGGGAAGGGCCGGGGCCAGGAATGCCAGACCGGCAAGGACCGCGGCAAGGCTATTGCTTGCGCCCGGACTTTTCATGGACGGGCGGCTTCTCCTCGCCGCTTTCCTGCCTGGTGAAAATGACAAAAGCCATGGCCGGCCTTTTGCTCGCCTCGCGCATGGCGAACTGGATGCCTTCAAAATGCCAGCCCTGGCCGACCATCTCGTTGATCACCTGCTCCAGCCTCTGGTCGGTCACGGTCGAGGTTTCAACCACTTTGTAAACCAGTCCCATCTACCATCAGTTATGGCAAAAAATCGCGGATTTGTAAAATGGCGGACGGGGTTCAGTTGCGAATGGCGCTAAGTTAAGCTCAATAATAGTTTTGGCCCAGCGGTTTGATAATAGCCCGGCGCTTATGGTCACCAACTGATTAAATGGACAATCCCGGTTTTGCGTTTCCTAGCCCGGCCATTTATGGCCGGGAACGGCGACCGCCTAAAACCCTTGCTGCGGCCCGGGCCGCGGCCCGGGCCGCAGCGGCAGGGGGCGCGGCCGGGGCCGCAGCGGCAGGGGGCGCGGCCGGGTTCCCCGGCGCTGAAGCGCCGGGCTATCGAAAGAATTGAATGCCGGTCAAATTATTTGGTTGATGACCATAACCGCCGGGCTATCGAAAGAATTGAA